>Ga0268266_10000510_pt1 | contig 54868 bp, 54 predicted proteins | sample KBSS13metaG_FD_190356 | JGI IMG/M metagenome (GOLD analysis project Ga0268266, IMG submission 190356) | Switchgrass rhizosphere microbial communities from Kellogg Biological Station, Michigan, USA - KBS S1-3 metaG (SPAdes) (version 2) | ecosystem: Host-associated > Plants > Roots > Rhizosphere...
GCGGCGTTGACCGCTTCGACTGCCCCTCCAGCCGATGTCTGCGCGATCGCGGTATCCGATGACGGTTCCCATACTGCGCTCGATAGGCAGATGGTCGAAAACAAGCCGAATATGATGCGACCCACCGACACGGGGATAACCTCCTGTTTCCCAAACTGGGAACGTACCATCTTTCAGAGCCATTAAGGCTATTTCGCGGAATGTGCTCCAGGGAGAGACACTTCCGCATGACCTTGTGACGTGTCCATACGCTAAGCGCTTCTTTTCCAGTGATTGCGCGTTCCCGTCCCTAACATCCGATATTGACCAGTTAACCAAGTTCACCGCGCTTTGCGTGGCATACTTCCTGCGTAAGTGCCTCTCATGGAAGAACTTACACCTGAATTGGAACGCCGCATCCAAGTGGAGGAGCTCTGGGGACGACGCGTCGTCCTGGAAGCAACGATGAATAATTGGCGATTCCGCGAATATCAATCTCGCCGCCTTTTATCCCTGCTTCACAGCGAGGATGACAACCGGGTTGTATCCCAGAAATCTCCGGTAACAAGGTCTTTCAAGGCGGCCCGGCCAGTTCAAGCTTCGCCCATCTTCAGCGGACGCCGCGCAGCCATAATAGCCGGGCTGGCATTGTTCACCTTGTTAGCGGCGCAGCAATCCTACGGCAAATTCTTCGTGGAAGGCTCGGTGCCGCCTGCTCGAAAAATTGTCGCCATCAGTGACGGAAGCAAATCACGAACAGACGTGCGAGCGTTGAAAGCCGTAGACGATCGCAGGGATCACCCGGATTGGGCGCATCCCTCGAAACTTCGGCCGCTTGATGCCGACTTGAAGAGAATTTTTGCTTCTTCGCCTTGAAACGAAAGAATCGTGGTGAGCCGGATCGGATAAGCCGGTCTTTGATCCGAATCCGTCCCGTGACTATACTGTTAGGAATCAAAGCTTAGCCACATGGATGGCTGCCTTGGCGGCACGCTTCGGTCCCCTCCATGCGGCGTTCAACCCCTCGGACCCTAGTGACCCGTAAACTTGCCGTCTCCCATCGCACCGCGACCGCCAGCGGGGCCTTTGTCGTTGCCCGTATCGGAGCGAAGGCGCTGGACTTCATTTCGCTGACCGTTCTTGCCAGGCTTCTCACACCCAATGACTTTGGCCTCATCGCAATCGCAATGGTCTTCATCCAGATCGTCGAGGCCATATTCGAAGTCCCAGTCAGCGCATTGCTCATGCGGGCACGCCCCCTCACCCGAGGATTGCTCGATACCGGCTTTACCCTATCCCTGATTCGAGGGTTGACCGTGTTCGGCGTGCTTGCCGCCGCGGCGCTCGGGATCGCGAACTTCTACTCAGATCCCAGATTGATATGGTTGGTGGTCGCTCTGGCTTGCGCACCGCTTGCGCGCTCGCTTGTGAGCATTCGCATCGTTCTGTACGGGCGCCGCCTGGATGCGATGCCGGAGTTTTGGCTGGAAGTCGGCAGCAAGGCGGCGTCGCTGGTGGCCGCGATTACGGTCGCAGCAACCACAAGGAGCTATTGGGCGATTGCGGTCGCCACGCTGACCGCGCCGATCGTTAGTTCAGCGGCCTCCTATCTGTGGGCACCCTACTTTCCGCGTTTTCGGCTCAAGGAATGGCGGTTCTTTTCCGGCTTTGTCGGCTGGATAACCCTGAACCAGTTCTTCTCGGCTCTCCTATGGCAGTTCGATAAATTGTTTCTTGGTCGTTTTGTCTCGGACGGGACACTGGGGCGATTCTATATGGCTGGCAACGTTTCGACCTTGCCCTTCCAGGTCATTGGCGCCCCGATTCTCAGGCCCTTCGCCGCGGCGCTGTCGCTCAGCCATGCACGGAACACGCTTGCCGGGGCGTTTCAAAAGGCAACGCGAGCGATTTGTCTTATCATGGCACCCATTATTGTGACACTCGCGCTTCTGGCCCACCCGATCGTCATTCTGCTTTTGGGAGCAAAGTGGGAGCGCGCGTCGCCCTGGCTCGCCTTTCTTGCCCTCGCCAGTCTACCGGCTTTGCCTATGCAGACGCTCCCCCCTTTGTGCATTGCCCTGGACAGGGCCCGAACCCTCGCTGTGCGCGGCGCCGTTGAATTCGCGCTTTACCTGCCGATGGTCGCGCTGGGCTACTTCGCAGTCGGCATTCCTGGCGTTATTGCCGCAAAATTTCTGTCTCTCTTTGTTTCGGCAACTATTTCCATGTTCTTGGTGCGGTCGCTGCTCAGCCTCAGCATTCGCCAACAATTGGCCGACCTCATCGAGCCAGCGATCGCAACTGCTATTCTCGGTCTGGTGCTGTTTCTTCTCACCACCGCCATTCGAGAACCGACGGGGCGCGCTGGGCTCATCGCTTACATTTGCGGAATCGGCGGTGCCGGAATAACGATCTATGCACTGGCGGCGATAGCGCTTTGGAACAGGCTGGGCCGGCGCGACGGTGTTGAGCGGGTGGCAGCAACCATTCTTCTGGGACTGGGCCGCCGAGTGAAGTTGATCGGAGAATCGCGAGCCTGAATGGGCTGTTCGGGGTTTGGCCTGCGAGTTGCAGCGCGCGGCCCATCCACGGTGCGGAATACTCGATATGATAATCACCGGAGATGGCCACGATGGCGGCACTTCGAGCCCAGCCAAATCCGCGCCACCGCCGTGCCAGCGGAAGCAGGCTCAGCAGTCTGAGATCTGCTATCCGACTCTACACGTCATTCGCGCTCTGATGGCGGTGGCGGTCTTCGCCAGCCACTGGTCCGTGCCTCGGTACGCCATGTTGATCCCGCAGAAACAGCTCCCCGTAGATCTTTTTTTTAGCGTAGAGGGCTTTCTCGCCGGCAGCTTGGCCTTTTCCTTCGACAATTCATTCGGGCGATGGACGCCGGTCATTCGTCGATTCACGGCCATCTACCCCCTTTATCTCATGGGGCTGCTTGCTGGCCTCTTGGTTATGTACCCACTGGCCTTGCGGCTTCAGGACGGCTGGTCGATCCATATCTTTGGAGCCGCAGCGGTCCGCGGCTTGTTCATGTTACCCACATTTTCCCAGGCGACCGAGGGCGCGGTTTATCCTTTCAATTCTCCAAGTTGGGCAATCGTGGCTGAAACGGCGACCTTCGCTGTTTTTTGGCCCCTTCGATCGCGATTGAATGTCTGGGTTCTCGCCCTGGTGACGTTCGTTGCGATGGCGTTGATGCTGGGCTTGATCGTCCACTGGCACGATATCAATCTGGGGTGGCAAGCGCCCGGCTATTGGGGCGGATTTCCTCGGGTAGTCTTCGGCTTTTTGAGCGGTGCTTTACTGTTCAGAATTATGCAGTTCACGGGACCAATTCTGCCCAGGCTGAATCCACTTGTCATTTTCCTGGTCGCCAGCGCAATTCTATTCCTCAAAGTGCATCTGATCGGATTGCTTCTCTTGCTCGTTGTCGTCCCCCTTTTGACCTGGACCGGAGCGATCAGCACCGAGCCGAAATGGCTGTCAGGCTTGGGCCGCCAAGCCGGCCGCCATGCCTATGCAATATATCTGCTGGCGTTTCCAACGGTCCTGGCCTTTCGGGAAATCGGAGCCGGCTTGATGATACCTGAGACATGGCTGTCGGGCCCGGCGAGCTTCCCGGTTCTCTTTTGCATTGTGTTGCTGGTGGCGCATATCGGGACGATTGCCGATGAGCGTCTTCGCCGAGCCTGACTGATAGAGACTTCAAGAAATGCTGCGTCGCTTTGAATACGGCCAGGAACCGCTATTAGCGGGCCTACGGAACTTGCGCTCTACTGACCGATATCAGGCGTCGCTGTCTTGGCCGATGGGCGCAGTAGACCTGCAAGCTTAAGAGCGGCGGCACGCACCTGGGTGGGCCCTCCGGGCGCGATTAACCCGAGCAATTCCATCGCATAACGCCCGATCTGAGCGGGCTGGGCAGCAAACCGGATCAGATGCAACCGTAAGGAAAGTGGGGCCGCGACATCCCCATGACGCCCGGAAATCGCAAGGAGGTGCGCAAAAAAGTGGCAATGCTCCATTGCCCGCGCCTTTGTGGCAGCTGCGCCCTGCCAGCGTGCGCGAGACAATTTATCATTGATATTGATCGAGCGGGCGCGGTGCTCGCGATTAAAGAAAGTCGCCTCAGGAACACGAACGAATTCGCCAAGCAGCGCGACTTCGGCCATCAGCGCCCGGTCTGAGCCATAATATGGCAGGTGCAACATGGTTTTGTGCAATACGTCTCTGCGGAACAGTCCGAAGATCTCGAACATCGTACCGCCCTCGAGCACGCCGCGCATAAAGCGCTGAGCCGGAGTGAGGCCCCTTCTGTCCGGCAGCGGCTTGCCGACCAACGCAATCACGGCTCCGCTTTCATCAATGCACTCCGTCTTGGGAAATGCCCCAATGGCCTCGGGATCCTGTTCCAAAGCGCGTACCAACGCGCCAACGCAATTGGGGCTGATCAAGTCGTCGCACGCACACCACTTGAAGAACTCGCCCGTTGCCAGTGAGAGGCCCAGATTGTAATTCGCGGAAGCGCCGAGATTGCTTTCATTGCGCACATACCGAATGCGCGAATCGCGGCCCGCGAATCCGCGGCAGATTTCCTCGGTCCGATCGGTGGAAGCGTTGTCGGTAATGATCAGCTCAAAATCGGCAAAGTCCTGAGCGAGGATCGAGCGAAGCGTCTCTTCGACATACTGCTCGCCGTTGTAAATCGGCATTGCGAGAGTGACACGAACGGACATGGTCGTCTTTCAGTGTAAAGGCGCGAGTCTGTGGCTGATGGCCGTAACGCTCAAAGCGAATAAATCTCGGGCACAAGCCCCATACCGGCAAGCGATTCGCGGATTTCGCGCTCGTAGATTACATTCATGACGACAACAATATCAGGTTTGATGGTTTGCAAGTCTGATGGTGCGACAATCGGCTGCGCAGTCACGGGAATGAACGCACCCTGACGGTAAGGATTGATATCAACGGCATGGCCGATGTCCCCGTAGGGGCTGAATGCGGTCAGGAACGAGACCGCTTTCGAGCCTGAACCCCAGATGACCACGCGCTTGCCGTCCTGCCGCCAGCCTTTGAGCCTGTCGCGCCATGTCTGCATTTTTGCGGCCATGCGCGCCGGAAAGCTGGCGACCAGATCGCGCAGCTCGTCCATATCGGCAATCGGCGCCTGCACGGGCGCCGCCCCCGTCAGATTGGGGCGCGCCTCGATCGTCAAATACTGGGAATCGTATTCAATTGTCAGGTCGAACTCGCGAAACCCGGTCGCGGCAAACAGCCTCGCAAGCGAGCCCGGCGTGAAATAGGCGCAGTGCTCATAATAGATGTCTTCGAAGGCGCAGTGGCGCAGAATGCGCAGGGTCTCAGGGACCTGAAAGAAGACCACCGACTCCGTCCGGTGCGCGAGCCCTTTGCGCACCTTCGCCACGAAATCGAACGGATTGATGATGTGCTCCAGCGTCATCTTGCACGCCACGAAGTCTACATCGTGGTCGGAATATTTTTCCGAATAAAAATCCGGTATCAAGGTTACGCGGTAGGCGGCCTCTCCCGTCAGTCGCTCGGGATGCGCCCCCGGATCAATGCCGATGCCGCGATTCCCGCCCAGTTCGGAAAGCAGCATAAGGAACTCTCCTTTGCCACATCCGATTTCAAGCACCGTCTTGCCGTGCAGGTCATGCTTCTCGATGAGCCGCGCCGCGAGGGCGCGATGAAAGGCATTAAAGGTGCCAGAGAATCCCTGCGTCTCTTCATAGCGGGCAGAATATTCTACGATTTCCGGGCGAAACGCTGTGTTACAGATGAACCCGCAGGAATCGCAAAAGCCGAGTCTCACCTCGCCGGTGCGGGCCGCTCTGGCTTCTTCCGCCGTTTCCCACAAGATACAGCTGTTCGTCGGCGCGCGCGCAACATGGTAGAAGACGGCCACCGTGCCCTGCCGGCAGGCTGGACAGGTGCGAATGACAGAACTGGTTTCAACTGGCGCTTCTAAAGTGTGGCTCATGCCGAGGCCATTCCTTCCTTCACGCGCACCTCGTAGATGCGCGGATTGGGCACTGGTAGGACGAAGCGGCCACCCTGATCAAGATAGGCGCGCTGCTGCGCGGCAATCTCATCAATGAAATTCCACGCCAACACTAGGACGTAGTCAGGGTTGCGCTCAATCAGCGCTTCAGGCGGCAGAATCGGGATTTTCTGGCCTGGCATAAAACGGCCCTGCTTGTGCACGTTCCGGTCGACGACAAAGTCGATCAGGTCCGCTCCCAGGCCGACATAGTTGATCAATGTCGCGCCCTTGGCCGCGGCGCCGTAGGCCGCTACGCGCGCGCCCTGCGCTTTCAGGCTATGAAGCAACTTGAGCAGGTCCGACCGCACGCCGGCAACCTGTGTCGCAAATGAGCGGAAATAGTCGATCCGGTCGAGGCCTTCGGCGCGCTCAACGGCCAGCTGATCGCGCACGCTCGCCTTCACACGCTCAACGCGTTCGACGAACAGGCGCAAAGACCCGCCGTGAATCGAAAGGTGCCGAATGTCGTTGAGATAAAGGCCATTGCGCCGGAACAAATTGTCGAGCGCGCATACCGAGAAATAGCACATGTGCTCATGATAGATCGTGTCGAATTCAAGGTGGTCTATCAGAGCTTTCAGATAAGGCACTTCGATTACCGCAACGCCGTCATCCTTCAACGTTTCGCGAAGGCCCTGAACGAAGCCGTTCAGGTCGGGCACATGGGCGAGCACATTGTTGGCGTGAATGACGTCGGCGCGTTTGCCCTCGGCAACGAGCCGCTGCGCCAATTCAACCGTGAAAAACGTCTTTAGCGTCGGCACTCCGATCGCCACAGCCGCTTCGGCGGGGCCGGTTGCGGGATCAATCCCCAACACCGGGATGTCAGCTGCAACATAGTTCTTCAAAAGGTAGCCGTCGTTGCTCGCAAGCTCGATGACCAAAGAATTTGGGCCAAGCCCGCGCTCCTTGATCAGCGCCTCGACGTTCGCCTTGGAGTGCGCCAGAAGCGCTGGGGAAAAAGACGAGTAATAAGGATATTCTTCATCAAACAGCATATGCGCATTGATGGTGTCGATGATTTGAACCAGGGCGCATTGCCGGCAAAATGCAACGCGCAGGGGAAAGCGCGGCTCGGGCTCCCGCAGGCGTTCGGCGTTGATTAGCCGGTCCGCCAGCGGGGTCTCGCCAAGATCGAGCACTTCGGTCAGTTGCGACCCGCCACAAGAGCGGCAGCGCGTCTCGCTGCGATGAGCTCGCGCAAAATTCGATTCCGTCTGTTCAGGCACGCACGGTCTCCGCAACCAGCTGGTCCGCCGTTATGCGCCGTAAATCCCCGGCGATCTGACCCCGGGCGATCAGTTCACGGATATGGTCGATGCGACGGAATTTGGGACCTTCGAACTCCGTGACGGTCACGCCGACTTCCGTATAGGCGCTGAGCAGTTGCTCGATGCCCCGTCGCACCGTCCACTGAGGCTTAAACCCATGGAGGGTGCGTGCGATGTAACCGCAGTCGACGCGATAGTTGCGAATATCGGGTGCGGCGTCGGGGGCAAAGCCAATACGGCTCTGAGGCAACAGTTCATGAACGATCTCGGCGACCTCGCGGATGCGGTAATTCTCGGTCGTCGATCCGACATTGAAGGCTTTGCCATGCACCAGATCGCGATCGGCCTCCAGGGCTGCAATATATGCAGCCGAAATATCCTCAACATGCACAAGTGGGCGCCAGGGCATGCCATCGCTTTTCAGGCGAACCTCGCCCGTCGCGAACGCCCAAGCGGCGAGATTGTTGACCACCAGGTCAAAGCGGATGCGCGGGCTCAGACCATATGCCGTGGAGGCGCGCAGGAACGTCGGGCTGAATTTTTCATCCGCGAGCTTGATGACGGCCCGCTCGACATCGACTTTCGATTGACCGTACGGCGTTACCGGGTTGCATGCGGCGCTCTCGGTCAGGAAGTCATTGCCCGCCGCCCCGTAATTGCTGCAGGAGGATGCAAACAGGAACCGCTCTACGCCCGCCGCCTTGGCGAGTTCAGCCACCCTCACCGAACCGCGGTGGTTGATGTCGTCGGTCAGACCAGGCCGGTAATCGCCGAGCGGATCGTTCGAGAGGCCCGCCAGGTGAATGACGGCATCGAAACCTTCGACGTCCTCGATGGTCGCGTCGCGGACATCCTTTTCGATCGTCGGCAGAGCGATCGGCGAGCCAAGGAACGTGCATGCACGAAACAGATCCGAGTCGAGTCCGACCACATCGTGGCCGCGCTCAAGCAGCATAGGCGCCAGCACCGTGCCGATATAACCAAGATGGCCGGTCAACAAAACACGCATTTCTTCACTCCCACGTTTTCCAGGGCGCCTTGCCGTCTTCCCAGAGGCGCTCCAGCAATTTCTTCTCGCGCAAGGTATCCATGCATTGCCAAAATGACTCGTGCCGGTAGGCCATCAGTTGTCCCGCGGCCGCCAGGTGGTTCATTGCCCCATGCTCGAACATCTCCTCGGGGTCACCGATGAAATCGAACACGCCCGGTTCAAGAACGAAAAAAGCGCCATTGATCCAGCCTTCGCCGGTTTGTGGCTTCTCGGAAAATTCCGCGACCCGATCGCCATCGAATTCGATGTGGCCATAGCGAGCCGCCGGCCTCACCGCCGTCATGGTGGCCAGCTTCCCGTGGCTGCGATGAAAGTCCAGCAGCTTGTCGAGATTGACGTCAGAGACGCCGTCTCCCCAGGTCAACATGAATGTGGATTGACCGAGCCACGGCGCCATCTTCTTGATGCGGCCGCCGGTTCCTGTCTTAAGGCCTGTCTCGATCAGATCGACGGTCCAGTTCGCCGGCGATGCATGGTGGCGCCTGACCGTACCCGTGCCGGTATCGACGGTCATGTTTCCACTCAGAACGCAAAAATCATTGAACCAGCGCTTGATGAATTCGCCCTTATATCCCAGCGCGACGGCAAATTCGGTATGACCGTAGCGCGCATAATGGCTCATGATGTGCCAGAGAATCGGCCATCCGCCGATTTCGACCATCGGCTTTGGCCTGACCTCGGTCTCTTCGGCCAAGCGCGTACCATAACCACCCGCGAGAATGCCGACTTTCATTTTGAGATGCCCCCGTTTTCCTTCGCGCGGTTTCGCACCGTTAAGCTAGGAAAGCCAATTACGCGATACAATTGCGCAGCCAGCGTTAATCTCAAGATAAATCGCGGCCGTGCGATTTCAGAATTGCGGGGGACAGGTGCCCAGCCCCGATAACCTATTGCCGTCGTTGGATGGTTCTCGGGCATGACTGTTGTCGTTGATTGCCGTTCCGTAATGTTCGAGATCTCTCCCCTCATCCAATCGGAAAGGCGTCATTGCCATGAACAGGCCCGGCTCCATGCTGCGGGCGCCTCACTAGCCCAGAAAACACGTACCTGGAGATTAGAAGCGGGCCGCCTCGGGATTCACTTTGGTTAAGTAGGACAGCAATGCGGGAACGCAGATTCCATATAGCCCATTGTTCTAAAATGAAATTCCGCCCGGCGCTCGTACGGGCAATTACGCGCCATTAAGCGATTTGTGCAAAAATCGGTCGAATCCGACGCTGGACGTTGGCAGACGCAGGGGGCGATGCAAACATCCACCTTTCAAGGTCTTTGCTGTCGATAGGTGTGTTTCCCCGGAATCGCCTGCCGGCAAGCCCATCGAGCTGTTTTGGAAAACGAACGCCAACTGTGTTGTAGAAAGCGCCGCCGATGAAAAATATTCATGTCGATTCAAAGCTGGGCGATTCCGAACGTCTGGAGCGCTTGTACAACGGCGAATTGTTTGTCTTTTCGCCCCGCCCGAGCATGCTCAAACTCATCAATCATGCGCGCGAGATGATTGAAAAGGCTTTTGCGCCGATTGATCCGCAGAAGGCGCAGTATTCGATGGCTGTCGAAAAGTACGTCGAAATCTGCACGCCTCTTAAGCCGGGATTCATCCACCATCCTGAAACCAAGAAGATCATTCAGTGCATTCTCCAGGAATTTGGCTGCGATATGCAGAAGACTTATCTGGATGTTCCGCGTCTGCGCATGGTCACCAGCGACGGCTATTTGACCAGCGGGGTGGGATATGCCCATCACCCGCATCGCGACACCTGGTACTCGGCTCCGATGAGCCAGATCAACTGGTGGGTGCCGATCTACGATATCGAGTCCACCCAGACGATGGCGTTCCATCCGCATTACTGGGATCACCCCGTCAAGAACGGCAGCGCTTCCTTCAATTACTATGAGTGGAATGCAACGAGCCGTAAGGATGCGGCCAAGCACATCAAGACCGACACGCGCAAACAGCCCAAGCCGGAAGAAGAATTGCAGCACTTGCAACCGGAAGTCCGGATGGTTTTGCCGGCCGGCGGTGTGGTGCTTTTCTCGGGCGCTCATCTGCACTCGACTGTTCCCAATACATCTGGAATGGCGCGGTACAGCATCGACTTCCGGACGGTCCATCTCGATGCGGTCAAGGCCAAGGGTGGTGCGAAGAATATCGACTCCTATTGCACTGGGACGAGCCTGCGCGATTACATGCGCGGATCCGATCTGGTGCGCCTCGATGAATCGGTAGTTTCGCTTTACGACGACACACCGGCGGCGGAAGGCGTCCGCGTTTATCAGCCGGAATTGGCGTCGGTCTGATAGAGCCTTTTCTCTGCTGGATTGTGTCGGTGCGGACCCGAAGTTGACACCGATAACCAGGCGTCGGGTCTTTTGAGCTAGGTGAACTGCTGCGGCGCGGCACCACGCTGACGCTAGCCGCAACAAACCTCGGTCGGCATCACGCAGGGTTTCGGCCCTACGCTGTCGCTAGGGCATTCGCGAAAAAGGCCGGTCCAACGGACCGGCCTTTTTGCGAATGGTTGCGGGGACAGGATTTGAACCTGTGACCTTCAGGTTATGAGCCTGACGAGCTACCGGGCTGCTCCACCCCGCGTCATGCCTTGGAAATTTCCAGAGGGTGCGCGGATATAGGCTTTTGGCCTCCCCCTGTCCAGCCCAGAATTCAGGGCGGTTTCCCTGCCTTTTCAGGGTTCAGGCAGCCTTAACCCCGCACCCCTTACAAGGCCGGACCCGCCACCTCTGGAGCCTTGCATGCGCACCTATACCGGCGCTCTGACCCTGCTACTGGGTCTGGCCGTACAGCCGGCTTTTGCCGACGAGCTGTTTGACAGCGGCAAGCTGTTGGCGACGGGTGGCGTATCCCAGGTTGAAGGGGCAGGGGGAGGTGGCCTGGCCAACTGGGCTCTGATCACCGGCTATGGCACGCGCGACGGCATCGGCGCCAATGTGCATTACACGGCCGTACCGCTGCCCGACTACACGCTGCAAACCACGGGCGTGGCGGTCGGCCTGTTCGATCGGCTGGAGCTTTCTTACGCCTGGCAGGCTTTCGATACCCAGGATGTCGGCGCCGCGCTGGGGCTGGGCCGTGGTTTCACCTTTCATCAGAATATCTTCGGCGCCAAGCTGAAGCTGATCGGCGATGCGGTCTACGACCAGGACAGCTGGTTGCCACAGATCGCAGTCGGTTTGCAGCACAAGGAAAATGACCGCGCCGCGGTGATCGCTGCCGTCGGCGGCAAGAACAGCGTCGGCACCGATTTCTATCTGACCGCGACCAAGCTGTTTCTGGCGGAGAGCCTGTTGGTGGACGTCACTTTGCGCGAAACCAAGGCCAACCAGTTCGGTATCCTGGGTTTCGGCGGTGACAAGCACAACGAATATAGCACTCAATTTGAAGGCTCCGGCGCCTATCTCTTCAGCCGCCGTTTCGCCCTGGGCGCGGAACTGCGCACCAAACCCAGCAATCTCGGCATCGTCCATGAAGGCGCGGCCTGGGACCTGTTTGCCGCCTATTTCTTCAGCAAGAACCTTTCCATAACCGCTGCTTATGCGGACCTGGGGAACATCGCGATCGAGAACGATCAACATGGCGCCTATCTGTCCCTGCAGGCAGGCCTTTGAAGGAATGATGTCATGAAAGCTCTGGCCGCCACTTTCTTTCTCTTGGCTCTGGCTACGCCGCTGTGGGCGCAAGACGCGCTGTTCGACGATATGGGCGGGCAGCCAGGCATCAACAAACTCGTCGATGCCTCAGTCGACAATTACCTAGCCGATCCGCGCATCAAGGACGTTTTTTCGGAATCCAACATCGATCGCATCCGCGCCGAACTGAAGGACCAGTTCTGTGCAGTCGCCGGCGGCCCCTGCCGCTATACGGGCCATTCCATGGAGGCGACCCACAAAGGCTTGCACCTCACCAATGCCAACTTCAATGCCCTGGTCGAGGACCTGCAGACCGCGATGGATTCCTGTAACATCCCCTTTGCGACCCAGAACCGCTTCCTGGCGCGCCTGGCTCCCATGCAGCATCAGGTGGTGACGCGATGAAAAAACTGCTCCCGCTTTTCCTGCTTGTTCCGGCAGCGGCCTTCGCCGCCGACGAGGCGCATACCGTTGTCCAAAAAGGCCGTGCCTTCCGCCCTGCCGAGGTCAATATCAACCGCGGCGAAAGCCTGACCTTCACCAACGATGACGAGTTCATCCATCAGATCTATGTGCAGGCGCCGGGCTTTGCCTTTGACAGCGATGAGCGGAACCCGGGCCAGGATATTACCGAAACCTTTACGGCGCCGGGAACCTTCGAGGTGCGCTGCCACATCCACCCCAAGATGAAGCTGGTTGTGCACGTTAAATAGCTGCATTCAACGCGGTTTTTGACCCTCTTTAAGCGCCCATAAACCGTGCAGGCGGATACTTAAAACCGCATTGACGGTGTTTGAACGCGCGATGGCCAAATCCAGCATTGGCGCGAAGATTTTCGCGGCCTTTGTGGCGATGAGCTTGCTCATCGCTGTGATCGGGCTTGCCGGTTACGGCGTGCTTTCAGCGGCCGGCAATATCGCCGTCACCACCTTCGATGGCCCGCTGATGGCCATCTCCTATGCTCGCGGCGCCCACACCGATTTCACCGAGTTGCAGGTGCTGGAGCAGCGCTTCGAGCAGGCGCCGCCGGAGCGGCGCGCCGCCATCGCGGCCGAAATCGACGAGATGGCCGCCACCTTTACCGGCGATCTGGGCGTGGCCGCCCAGCGCGCCAGTGCGCAGGACGAACTCAAGCTGATTGCCCAAATCGGGCCTTTGGTGAAACGCTGGCAGCAGGCACGGGCGCGCGACGATCATGCCGAGCTGGCGCGGCTGGATGGCGTCATCGACGAGAAGTTTGATCTTCTGACCGAGCTGATCACCGACCACAGCTTCGTCGACCGCCGCCAGACGGTCACCAATATCGCCAATTTCAAATATGTCAGCATTGCCGTCACCTTGCTGGCACTGGTTCTGGCGGCCGGCATCACGCTGTTGCTGCGCAGCCGCATCGTGCGGCCCCTGCGGGCGGCAGCCTCGGTCGCCGACCGCATTGCCAAAGGCGAACTCGAGACCACCATTCCGCGAGGTGGTCCCGACGAGACCGGCGCGCTGCTCAAGTCCATGACCGTGATGCAGGACAATATCCGCGAGGCCATGTCCCGGGAAAAGTCGCTGCGCCGTTCGGCCGAAAACCGGCTGGTGGATGCGCTGGAAACCAGCCGCGAAGGTGTGATGCTGGTGGCCGCCGACGACAGCATCGTGATGGCCAATTCAACCCTGCGCGGCTTCTTTCCCGCCATCGCTTACGGGCTCACGCCAGGAACCCAGTTCAGTGTCGCGCTGGAGACCATCCGCAGCCAGCTCAAGCCCGACCAGATGTCGGCAGAGGATATTGTCGCCGCCGGCCAGGCCGAACTGGAACTGGCCGACGGCCGCTGGCTGCGCATGACCGGCAGCGCCACCTCGGAAGGCGGCTCAATCTATTTCCTTTCCGACTTCACCGCCGTCAAGGAACGCGAAGAATCCCTGCGCCGCGCCAAGCGGGACGCCGAAGCCGCCAATGCCGCCAAGAGCCGCTTCCTGGCCAATATGAGCCATGAGCTGCGCACCCCGCTCAACGCGATCATCGGCTTTTCCGAAATCATCTCAGGCCAGTTTTTCGGCGAGCTGGGGAACGGACGCTATCTCGATTATTCCCAGGACATTCTGCGCAGTGGCCGTCATCTGCTGGCGGTGATCAACGATGTGCTCGATCTATCCAAGAGCGAAGCCGGCAAGATGGCGCTGAACACCCGCCAGGTGGACATGCGCGAGGTGCTGGACGACTGCATCGCCATGGTGCGCGAACAATGTGCCGAGGCGGGTCTGACATTGGAAACCAGCGGGCTCGACCAGTCACTACCGCTGACCGGGGATGCCGCCAAGCTGCGCCAGATTTTCCTCAACCTTCTTTCCAATGCGATCAAGTTCACGGAAAAGGGCGGCAAGGTTTCCCTGAGCGCCACTGCGACCGAACAAGACGTGGCGGTGGTGGTCGCCGACACCGGCATCGGCATGGACCCGGCGGATGTGGAAATCGCCTTCCAGCCCTTTGGCCAGGTGGATAACCGGCTGGAGCGCCGCTACGAAGGAACCGGCCTGGGCTTGCCGCTGACCAAGGCGCTGGTCGACTTGCACAGGGCCGCGATCGTCATCGACAGCGCGCGGGGCCGTGGCACTCGCGTCACCGTCACTTTCCCGCGCGCCGTGGCCCAGGAACTGGCGGAAGCCGTCTAGGCTAGTGTCCCGATTCCGAAATTCGCATGATCTCTATATCGAACTCCAGGCGAGTTTCGGAATCGAAGGACACTAGCAACTTATTGAATCCTAGTGTCGTTTTGGTTTCGAGGTTCGCATCGAGCCTGATATCGATAATGTAGCGAACTTCGAAACCACGACACTAGGCCGTCTTTCCGGCTTCAAACCGCGCCGCGGTGTGCTCGCGCGCCGTCTGGATGGCGCGCACAAACCCCACCGGATCGGCGATGCTGGGCGTGGTCACCGAATCCACGCCGGTGCCTTCGATCCGGATCGTTCCATAACCGAAGACACGGCCCAAAATGGACTGGTGAACCCGCACACCCTCGATATTGGGCAGGGAGATCTCGTTGGTGTGCATGGAAAGAAGGCCATAGCGCTCGACAAAGCGGTGACTGGTGACGCCGATCTCGGTGGACCATTTGCGGATCATCAGCCTCAAGAAGGCGATCAGCCCGATCACGAACAGCACGCCGGCGGCGATCGCCGCCATGGTGGCGCTGTCGTCCATGGCGAAGTTGACATTTTGTGCCTTGCCCAGCAGGGCCAGAAGCAGCACGCCGGGCACCAGCAGGCACAGCCACGCCGCCGTCACATAGAGCCAATGGAAATGGGCGCGCGCGATAATCGTCTCGCCGTCGCCCAGCGACTTGTCGATATAGGACATGGGCAATGCCTCCCCGCAGGAAGGCGCCGTTTTACGCGATTTCTGGCGATTGAACCAGCGGGCTAGTGGTCGTGATCGGGCAGCAGCACTTCCCGCACGCCCTTATGATTGGGAGCGGAGACCACGCCTTCCTGTTCCATCCGCTCGATCAGGCTGGCGGCCCGGTTGTAGCCGATCTGCAGCCGCCGCTGGATGTAGGAGGTGGACGCCTTCTTGTCTCGCGCTACCACCGCCAGCGCCTTGTCATACAGGTCGTCGCCGGAATTGCTGTTGCCCTGGCCGAACACGGCATAGGGATCGTCGGTCTCCTCGTCTGGTTCCTCGGTGACCGCGTCCAGATATTCGGGCGCCCCCTGGGATTTCAGGAAGCGCACTACGTCTTCCACTTCATGGTCTGAAACGAAGGGACCGTGGATGCGCTTGATGCGCCCGCCGGCCGCCATATAGAGCATGTCGCCCTGGCCCAGCAGCTGCTCGGCGCCCTGCTCGCCCAGGATGGTGCGGCTGTCGATCTTGCTCGTCACCTGGAAGGAGATGCGGGTGGGGAAGTTGGCCTTGATAGTGCCGGTGATCACGTCGACGCTGGGGCGCTGGGTGGCGGCAATCAGGTGGATGCCGGCCGCGCGCGCCATCTGGGCCAGGCGCTGCACCGCGCCCTCGATCTCCTTGCCGGAGATCATCATCAGGTCGGCGACCTCGTCCACCACCACCACGATGTAGGGCATGGGCTCGAAGTCGAGATTCTCGTCCTCATAGATCGGCTTGCCGGTTTCGCGGTCGAAACCGGTCTGGACCGTGCGCTTCAGGCCCTCGCCCTTGTCCTTGGCCTTGCGCACCCGGTCGTTGAAGGCTTCCACGCCGCGCACGCCCATCTTGGACATCTTGCGGTAGCGGTCTTCCATTTCCCGCACCGCCCATTTCAGCGCCACCACCGCCTTGCGCGGATCGGTGACCACCGGCGACAGCAGATGCGGAATGCCGTCATAGACTGACAGTTCCAGCATCTTGGGGTCGATCATGATCAGGCGGCACTGCTGTGGCGACATGCGATAGAGCAGCGACAGGATCATGGTGTTGAGGCCGACCGACTTGCCCGAGCCGGTGGTGCCCGCCACGAGCAAGTGGGGCATCTTGGCCAGGTCCGCCATCACCGGCTCGCCGCCGATGGTCTTGCCCAGCGCCAGGGTCAGCGGCGCGCGCGCCTTGTCGTAATCGGCGGAGGCGAACATCTCGCGCAGATAGACGGTCTCGCGGAATTGGTTGGGCAGCTCGATGCCGATGACATTGCGGCCCGAAATCGTGGCGATGCGCGCGGCGACCGCGCTCATGGAGCGGGCCACGTCATCGGACAGCGAGATCACACGCGAGGATTTCACCCCCGCCGCCGGCTCGAATTCATACAGGGTCACGACAGGTCCGGGGCGCACCGCATTGATGCGGCCCTTCACCCCGAAGTCGGCCAGCACCGCTTCCAGCATGCGGGCATTTTCTTCCAATGCTTCGTCGGAAAGGGTGTGGGTGTCCTTGACCGGCGGGGCTTCGGTCAAAAGTCCCAGCGAGGGAAGCTGATATTCGCCCGAGGACAGGTTCAGTGCCGGCTGCTGCTTGTCCGTCCGCTTGGGCTGGGCCATGCGGGCATCGCGCTTGACCCGGCTTTGCTGGCGCTCGGCAAGCCGTGTGGCGGCGATGGATTCCGGCTCAGCAGCACCGGGTTCGTCCTCGTCTTCATGGAGGTGATAGGCGCCCTCGTCGTCGTCCTGATACTCGTGGTCGCCTTCGTCCTCGTTGTGATGGCCCCAGAGCGTCCCCAAGTGCGGTTTCCTGACCAAACCCGCCACCCAGCGCGCGGCGGCCGGAATCTGCATCACGCCATAGACGATCGGCAGGAAGCGCAGGCCCGTGGCCAGGAACGCCAGCGGCAGACCGACCAGCAAAAGGCCCAATGGCAGCGCCCAGCTCAGCATGGGCGTGTGCCAGACTTCGGCGGCATGGGTGGAGAGACCCGAGGCGGCGATCCCGATCAGGCCGCCGGTGCCGGCCGGAAGGCTGGCAGGCCGGGGAAAGAGGCCCAAACCCGCGGCAACGGTCAGGGTGCCCAGCGGCCAGGCCAAGAGCCGCCACATGGCATATTTGATCGAACGGCCGCGCAAGCCCCGCGCGCCCCAGACGAACAGCGGCGCCAGGAAGGCCAGCGCCGCCAGACCGAAAAGCTGCAGCAGCAGGTCGGCGCCGATGGCGCCCAGCGGCCCCAGCCAGTTGGAAGCGTCACGCAGATTGGCGTTGTTCAGGCTGGCGTCATCGGAGGAATAGCTGGCCAGCGCCGCCAGCGCCAAGGTGGCGGCCACCAGCAGCAACAGGCCCGCACCGCGCAGGGCCAGCATCCGCAGCAGCCGGTTCATGGCGTGCCTGGCGTCGGCCAGGGCATCGCTCATGGCGCCGCCCCGCGCCCGGGGGTGATAGACACCGCCGATCATTCGTGACTGCGCCATGGTGGCCGCCCGCGCTCAGAGAATTTTCTTCAATCTCTCGAGTGCGGTCATAATGGTTGATAAGTCGTTAACAAGCGCGACCCGGACATAAGAAAAGCCAGGGTTTGACTGGGTTTTCCCGGGTTCAATTTCCCGGCCCAGATAGGCGCCCGGCAAGACCCGCACGCCTTCGTCGCGCCAGGCCCGAAGGGCAAATTCCTCGCCATTGCCGACATCCAGCCAAAGGAAGAATCCGCCCTCCGGCCGGGTCACCCTATTGCCCAATATCTCCTCCGCCGCGGCCATCTTCTGGCGATAGGCGGCCCGGCCAGACGCAACATGATCCTCATCACGCCAGGCAGCGGCAGAGGCGACCAGAAGTGGCGTCGGTACGGTGGGGCCCGCGACGTTGCGGAAGGCGCGAAAGGCCTGGATCAATTTTTCGTCGCCCGCGACCATGCCGGACCGCAGTCCCGGCAGGCCCGAGCGCTTGGAGAGAGAATGGAATGTCAAAAGGCGCGTAAAGCCACCTGACTGGGCAAGCCGCACGGGCAGGGCACAGTGGGGCGGGCGGTCGAACCAGATATCGGCATAGCACTCGTCGGCCAGCACGATGAAATCATGCCGCTCGGCCAGCGAGAAAAGGTTATGCCAATAAGTGTCGCTCGCCACCGCGCCTTCGGGATTGGAAGGCGAGCAAATATAGACGGCTGATAGTCGCGCCAAGGTCGCTTCAGGCAGGCCCACGAAATCGGGCAGAAAGCCGTTTTGCTTCAGCGCCGGCACATAGAGCGGTTCGGCGCCCGCGCTGAGGGCCGCGGCGGCATAGCATTGATAGAAGGGATTGGGCATGGCCACGATGGGCCGCGCCCCGGCTTTGCTCTCAGGCGTAAAGGGAAACAGAACCGAGAAAAGTCCCTCACGTGTGCCATTGAGCGGCAGCACATGCCGTTCGGCATCGATAGCGCCGTTCAGGACAAAGCGGCTGTTGAGCCATCCCGCTGCCGCCTGCCGCCAGTCTTCTGGTCCGGCGATGGCGGGATAGTTGCCGAAGCTGGCGATGCTTTTGGCCAGCGCTTGCTTGATGAAATCGGGCACCTGTCCCGACGGATCGCCGATGGATAGGCTGATGGGGTCCTTGCCGGGCTTTACTTCGCCTAGAAGCGTGGCCAGCCGGGCAAATGGCCCGGGCGGCAGGGCGGCAATACGCGGGATCTCAGACATGGCGCGGGACCATAGAGACCCGGCACCCTCAGGAAAAGCGCCAAGGCTCGAGCGCCGCATTCCGCGGCGCGACCATCCGCTGGGGCCATGACCCGCTCCCCCTTCGGCGCGCAGCGCCAGGAAGGGGGAGGTGGCTGAGACGACGGTGGAAGCGAAGCGACCACCGGGAAGTTGAGGCCGGAGGGGGATCAAAAATAAAACAGCAGCACAAAGAAATGGGGCGGGCCTTTCAGCCCGCCCCAGTCAGTTCAGGGAGGAAATGTCAGGTTAGTCGTGAACCGTTTCCCCGTGCAGATTGATGTCCAGACCCTCGCGTTCCACTTCCGGCGAGACGCGCAGGCCGACGACGATGTCGATCACTTTCAGGATGATGAAGGTGACGATGCCGCAATAGAGGAACACCGCGGCCACATCGTAGAACTGGATCAGCATCTGGCCGGCATTGCCGTCCGTCAGCCAGCCCTTGCCCAGGCTATTGATCGAGTTCTTGGCGAAGGCGCCGGTGAGCATGGCGCCCAGCGCGCCGCCCACACCATGCACGCCCCAGGCGTCCAGGCTGTCGTCATAGCCGATGGCCTTCTTCACCCAGACTGCCGAGATGTAGCAGACCACGCCGGCGGCGATGCCGATGATGAGCGCGCCCACCGGATCGACAAAGCCCGACGCCGGGGTGATCGCCACCAGCCCGGCAACGGCGCCTGAGATCATGCCAAGCACGGAAGGCTTCTTGGCGATAATCCACTCGGCGAACATCCAGGCCAGCGCGGCGGCAGCGGTTGCGATCTGCGTCGCGGCCGCGGCCATGCCGGCATTGTAGCCGGCGGTGACGGCGGAGCCGGCGTTGAAGCCAAACCAGCCGACCCACAACAGGGAGGCGCCGATCACCGACAGCACCAGATTGTGCGGCGACATGTTCTCGGTGCCGAGGCCAATGCGCTTGCCCAGGACGATGCAGGTTACCAGCGCCGCGGTACCGGCATTCAGATGCACGACCGAGCCGCCGGCATAGTCCAGCGCGCCCATCGCGCCCAGCCAGCCGCCACCCCAGACCCAGTGGGCGATGGGGCAATAGACCAGCAGCAACCACAGGCCCATGAACCACAGGAAGGCCGAGAACTTCATGCGGTCCGCCAGCGCGCCGGCGATCAGCGCCGGCGTGATGATGGCGAAGGTCATCTGGAAGAACATGTAGACCGATTCCGGAATGGTGCCGGCCAGGCTGGACACCGCATTCAGGCCCATCGGGTGCAGGAACAGGTACGAGAAGCCGCCGATATAGGCGTTCGTTCCGGCGTTGGCGTTGGGCGTGAAGGCGATGGAGTAGCCGATGATCATCCAGAGGACGGTGATCAAGGCCGTGGCGCCGAAGCTTTGCGCCAGGGTCGCCAGCACATTCTTCTTGCGCACCATGCCGCCGTAAAACAGGCCCAGGCCCGGGATGGTCATCATCAGCACCAGCGCCGATGACGTGATCATCCAGGCGGTGTCGCCCGAGTTCAGCGGATCTTTCGTCGCGGCATAGGCGCCGCCGGCCGTAATCGCGAGCGTGCCAAGGCTGCCAAGAGCGGCCAGGCCTGCTTTCTTCAAGTGTTCTAGTTTCATCTGTCTGTCCTTTTTTGAACGGGCTTTGGGCCTTCTCGGCTTACAGCGCGTTGCCATCCGTTTCGCCGGTGCGGATACGCACGACCTGTTCGAGCGGGGTGACGAAAATCTTTCCGTCGCCGATCTGGCCTGTCTTCGCCTTGGAGGTGATCGCGTCGACCACCGCGTCGAGCATCTCGCTCTTGACCGCCACTTCGATTTTGAGCTTGGGCAGAAAGCTCACGGCATATTCTGCGCCGCGATAAATCTCTGTATGCCCCTTTTGCCGCCCATAGCCTTTGACCTCAGTCACCGTCATGCCCTGGACGCCGAGCGCGGAAAGAGATTCGCGCACTTCGTCGAGCTTGAAGGGTTTGATGATCGCCGTGATAAGCTTCATCTGCCGTCCTTCCGTGTTGTTGCCCGCGCCGGCCCCATCCCCAAGAAGGGGCTCGGCGTTAACGAGTTATCAAGAAGCGGGCCAACTTCCGGGCGCTGGGCTAAGAGTTTGGAAGTGATCGATTTTTTGGCGAAATTGGGTCCCCAATGACTCAAAAACAGGCAGCGGTATTTGCCTGGAAAATGTGCAAAAGACTGCTTTTGCCTGTTTTTTGAGCGAGATAGAGGCAGGATTTTGAAGCACGCGGATGTGGTGATCGCAGGCGGGGGAATGGTGGGGCTGCCGCTCGCCCTTGCCCTCGCACAGGGCGGGTCGAAGACGGTGGTGGCCGACGCGGCCCCGGTCTCCCGCGTCCTCGATCCGAAGTTCGATGGCCGCGTCTCGGCCCTGGCCTATGCCAGTGTGCGGATGTTGAAGGCGCTTGGGGTGTGGGATGGGCTCGCGCCAGATGCCCAGCCGATCCGCGAAATTCTGGTGACCGACGGCAAACCCGGCCAGCCGGCCTCGCCTTTCTCGTTGCATTTCGATGCGGAGGAAGTGGGCGCCGCAGCGTTGGGCCATATCGCCGAGAACCGCCATATCCGCGCCGCGCTTTATGCGGCGGTAGAGCGCGCCACCAATCTGGAATTGCTGGCCCCGGCGGCGGTGAAGACCGTGACGGTGGAAGCCGGCGGCGCCGTGGTGACCCTGGCCAATGGCGAGCAGATCCGGGCAGCGCTGGTGATCGCGGCCGACGGGCGCGAATCGCCCTTGCGTGCCGAAGCCGGCATCGGGGTGATCGGCTGGTCCTATCCGCAAACCGGTATCGTCGCCACGGTTGAGCATGAGAAGCCGCACAATGGCGTGGCCTATGAGCATTTCCTGCCGTCGGGACCGTTCGCCATTCTGCCGATGACCGGCAACCGGTCCTCGCTGGTATGGACCGAAGCCAGGACCAAGGCGCCGGCGCTGCTGGCGTTGGACGAGGCGCGCTTCAACGAAGAGCTGGCGCGGCGCTTTGGCGGCCATCTGGGCCAGACCAAGGCGGCGGGTCCACGCTGGTCCTATCCGCTGTCGTTTCATCTGGCGCGGGACTTTGTGCGGCCGCGGCTGGCGCTGGCGGGAGATTGCGCCCACGGCATTCATCCCATTGCCGGGCAGGGATTGAATCTGGGCCTGAAAGATGCGGCCGCGCTGGCGGAAGTGCTGCTGGATGCCGCGCGGCTGGGCCAGGATATCGGCGCGCTGGATGCGCTGAAGCGTTACGAGCGCTGGCGGCGATTTGATTCCTTCACCCTGGCGGCGTCTACCGACGCGCTGAACCGGCTTTTCTCAAACGACATCGCGCCATTACGGCACCTGCGTGATCTGGGCATCGGTATCGTGGATGCGATCGGCCCGGCACGCCGCTTCTTCATGCGCCATGCCGGCGGCGATGTCGGCAAGTTGCCGCGCTTGATGAAGGGCGAAGCAGCTTAGCCAGATCTCTTTCCCGGCTGAGCGTAAGCGTTCGGATGATGCGCTATCGTGCCGGCAGCAGATACTTCAGCCCATGTATGAACCCGCGCGGCGCCACGGAAAGATGATCTTCGTCGTTCAGGACATCTGACTTCAGGACGAGGTTCGGATATTTCCGCTGCTTCAATCTGCCTTCAAGCTCCCGGTTGTCGGCAACAAGGTCATTTGTCCGGTTGAATCGGTTGGTCTCATACTCTCCGACGTACATATAGACCTTGGCAGGCAGATCATGATGCCCCGCGGCATACATGGCCTCCATGCCGAAGATATGATGCTTGTCGTACCAGAGTGACGGACTGCCCAGGATGTAACCACTGAACATGCCAGGATCTGTGAAAAGGATTTGCGCGCCCAGCAGCGCGCCATAGGAATGGCCCAAAAACAGGGCGCGGCGGGGATCTGTCCGGTAACGCTGTGCGATGAACGGCATCACACGGTCACGCAAATAGGCTTGATACGCCAGACCGTGCCCTTGAACAGCGCCGGCCGGTGTGTCGCGTGGACCATTGGGTGTGGGCGTATAATCGCGGTCCCGGCTCTGCGTACCGTCTTCGCCCTTGGCATAGGATAGGCCAACGAGGATGAAATCCGCGATCTGGGCATGCTCGACATTCAGGCGCCGGCTGATTTCGCGGATAACCGGAAATGCGTAATTGGCGTCTGTGACGTAGAGAACAGGATATCGCCGATTTGCCGCTTTCGCGTACGACGCTGGCAAGCTGACAAAGACCTGATAGCCCCTTTTGGATACTGGGTCCGGCACATCCCAGACCTCAGTACCGAACAATACGTAGGGGCTGCCCTCACCCAGCTGGACTTTGGTGGGTTGTGTCTGAGCCTGCGCAACATCAATGGGACCCAACAGGCCAACGGCCATGACAATTGCGCACACGACCTTGGCACATTTCATATTCAAGCCTCACTCGCTGCCATTTGCGCTCGTCGGGGATGACAGGCGGCGCTAGTGAATGGTCCGCTTCCAGCGCTGGCTGGCGCGTTCGCGGGCCGAGAGATTGGAGCGCGGCTCGCCGCGTGACATCAGCGCGGCGGGCAGTTCCTCATAGAAGCGGCGCGCCACCACGCCGACCCGGCGGGCGCGCATTTCTTCGGCTTCCTCGCGGGTCGCGAAGATCTCGGCCTCGAACAGAAAATGGCTGAGGCTGCCGACCTTGACCTCCTGCACCTCTTCGACCTGCTCGTCCGCCACTTCCAAGGCATGGCGGATATGGGCATTGGGTTCGGCGCGGTCGCGCTGTTCGCGCGCAATGCGGGCGACATTGGCCTGATCGAAGCGCTTCAATATTGGCAGGCCGTAGCGGTAAAAACCGATACAGACCAGAACGAAGGCGCAAGCCCAAAGAACATTTTCCATCAGCTTCTCAGCGCGTGGATGCCATGACCCTTGCGTAGATAATCCTCGCTCTGCATCTCGGCAAGGCGTGAGACCGTCCGATTGAAAGCTTCGGAGGCAATGCCCTCGGAATAGAGCTGCCCCGGGGCTACTGCTGCGGAACAGATCAGCTTCACGCCTTCATCATAAAGCGTGTCGATCAGAAGCGTGAAGCGCCGCGCCACATTGTGCATATTGTCGGTCATCGCCGGGATGTGATCGATCAGGATCGTGTGAAAGGTCTGCGCGATCGCCAGATAATCGGCGGCGGCCAGCGGCCGGTCGCACAATTCCTCGAAAGAAAAGCGCGCCACACCCCGCGCCGCCTGCGGCACCGGCAATTGGCGGCCCAGCACCGTCAGGCTTGTGGGTTTGCCTTTGATGGTATCGGTCAGCCGCCGCCAGGCTTCGTCCATGGCGGCATCGGCGTCCGCGTCGAGAGGCGTCATATAGACTTTCACCCCCGACAGGCGCTGCAGGCGATAGTCGGTAGGCCCGTTCAGCTCCACCACCTCCAGCCGCTGCTTGATCTCCTCAATGAAGGGCAGGAAGAGCTGACGGTTCAAGCCGCCTTCATAAAGCCGGTCGGGCGAGGTGTTGGATGTGGCGACGATGGTGACGCCGTCGGCAAACAGCCGATCGAACAGCCGGCCCAGGATCATGGCATCGGCCACGTCCGTGACCTGGAATTCGTCGAAACACAGCAGGCGCGCATCCTCGGCCAGGGCCTTGGCCACCACGGGAATGGGATCGCTGCTACCGGCCCGTTGCCGCTCGGCATGAATGCGGGCATGCACGTCCACCATGAAGCTGTTGAAATGGGCGCGGCGTTTTTTTTCGACTTGCGCTTCCTCGAAAAAGAAATCCATCAGCAGGGTCTTGCCGCGGCCGACATCGCCCCAGATGTAGAGCCCTTTGGGCGCCTCGGCCTTGCGTCCGAACAGGGAAAAGCCGCGCTTTTTCTCCAGCAGCTGCGCCAGCGCGGTGAGTTTGCGGGCAGCCCTCTCTTGCGCCGCATCGGGCTTGAGTTCGCCGCCGGCCAGCGCCGCGCGATAAAGCTGCATCAGGCGCGCTCCGCGATGGCATCGGCCAGGGCCAGCAGGCGCTGGGCTTCCTCCGCGTGCAGCCGCTCGATCATGCGCCCATCCAGGGCGAGGACGCCCTTGCCGGGGTTTTGCGCGAAGGCATCCAGAATGCGCCGGGCCTGTGCAATTTCATCCGGTGACGGCGCGAAGATGCGGTTGGCGGTCTGGATCTGCGAGGGATGGATCAGGGTCTTTCCGTCAAAGCCGAAGGCGCGGCCCTGGGCACAGGCCCGCGCAAATCCGTCTTCGTCGTGGATGTCATTATAGGTGCCGTCGATGACGGCCAGACCGTGGGCGCGGGCGGCCACCACCGTCTGGGTCAGCACCGCCCACAGATTGCGGCGGTCGGCCAAGGCCTGGCCGCGCATGCTTTTCAGCAGATCATTGGTCCCCAGCAGCAGGCAGGCCGCGCCGCTGGCCGAGATCTCGGAGAGATTGAGCACCGCGCGCGGCGTCTCGATCATTGCCCAAACCGGAATGTCTCCCCGGGCGGCGGTGATATCGGCCGCGCCTTCCACCTTCGCCAGCAGGATGGCGTGGGGCCGGGCTTGCCGCACGGCTTCCAGATCGGCTTTGCCGTCCGGCGAAGACAGCGGATTGATCCGCACCACGACTTCCCGGCTGCCGTAGTTCCTGATCGCGGCGAAGACATTGCTGCGCGCCTCATCCTTGGCTTCGGGCGCGACTGCATCCTCGAGATCGAGCACCACCGCATCGCAGGACAGGCTGCGCGCCTTCTCCAGCATTTTCATGCTGGAGCCGGGAACGAAAAGAACGGAGCGGCGGGGCTGGACTGGTGGCAAGCCTATTCGAGGCCTTCGACCAGGACGAACTCGCCTTGACTCACCGTCTGGCGGATGGCGCGGGCAGCGGTGTATTCCGGCGAGTTGTAGCAGGCCAGCGCCTCGTCCATGGAGGGAAACTCGATGATCACGTTGCGAGCACGCGCCTTGCCTTCCAGTACCTCGGTCTTGCCGCCACGCGCGATGAACCTGGCCTTATGCCGCTCAAAAGCCGGCTTGGCGGTCTCGACATATTTTTTATAGGTCTCCGGATCGCCGGTTAAATCGACCCGGGCGATCCAATAGGTCTTGGGCATGAGGGGCAGTTCTCCCTTGTTAAATGGCCGCGACGCTGGGCATTTTGGCCGCTGGCACGGAGTGAGGAGCGAGGTGGGTTACATAACCCATAAGCGACGAACGACAAAGCCAGCGGCCAAAAGGCCCGCGTCCCGAAGGGCTGCGGGAAAAATCGCCGACTGGTGCGTCGAAAAGCTTGGCCGTATTCCCGATACGCCCTTCGCTTTTCTCCTGCCATTCGACGATTTTTCCACGCAGCGCGGCTCATTTACCAAGGGGAGAACTGCCCCTATGCAGCCCTCAATAAGTTGCGGTTGACGAGCGATTCAGCGATCTGCACGGCGTTCAGCGCCGCGCCTTTGCGCAGATTGTCGGAGACGATCCACATGTTGAGGCCGTGCTCCACCGTCGGGTCCTTGCGGACGCGGCTGATATAGGTGGCGTCCTCGCCCACGCATTCGATGGGCGTGACATAGCCGCCGTCTTCCCGCTTATCCACCACCAGGATGCCCGGCGCGGCGCGCAGCGCGGCGCGCGCTTGTTCCGCGGTGACCGGCTTTTCGAATTCGATATTCACCGACTCGCTGTGGCCCACGAACACCGGCACCCGCACGCAGGTCGCGGTGACCTGAATGTCGGGATCCAGGATCTTCTGGGTCTCCACCACCATCTTCCACTCTTCCTTGGTGACGCCGGAATCCAGGAAGACGTCGATATGGGGAATGACATTGAAAGCGATCTGCTTGGTGAATTCGCTGACCTCGACCGGATCGGCCACGAAGATGGCGCGGGTCTGGCGGAACAGCTCGTCCATCGCCTCCTTGCCGGCGCCGGACACCGATTGATAGGTCGAAACCACCACCCGCTTGATGGTGAAAAGATCGTGCAGGGGCTTCAGCGCCACCACCAGCTGGGCGGTGGAGCAGTTGGGATTGGCGATGATGCCCTTGGGAATTTCGTTCAGCGCCGCGGCATTGACCTCCGGCACCACCAGCGGCACCTGCCGGTCCATGCGCCAGGCGCTGGAATTGTCGATCACGATCGGGCCTTGGGCGGCGATTTTCGGAGCCCATTCCTTGGCGATAGAGCCACCGGCGCTCATCAGCACGATGTCGGTGCCCTTGAAGTCGAAATAGTCCAGCGCCTTGACCTTCAGGGTTCCGTCGCCAAAGGAAACTTCGGTGCCGACCGAGCGGGTGGAGGCAAGCGCCACGACCTCGCTGATGGGAAATTGCCGCTGGACCAGGACGTTGAGCATCTCCCGGCCGACATTGCCGGTCGCTCCGACCACTGCGATCTTGTACGCCATGCTTCCATCCGGGGGCTCGCCGGGCGATCCAATACTGCCCGGATGGGCAAAAGGCTAGACGTCTGCCGTTACCATTGCAGGCGCAGCACCGCGCCGCGGGCGTCGAGGCCGCCCTTTAACGTGGGACCGGCGACGGACTGGCTTTGGAATGCTTCCCAGCGGCCATCGGCCAGGCCCAGACGCTGCGCCGCCTCGTCGGAATAGCTCATGGCATAGGGTTGGCGCTCCCGGTCGGCATAGGCCGCTTCCCGCTGGTGGGGCGTTGGCCAGGCGGCATTGGGGTCCGGCACCCGGAAAGCGAAGGCGGGGCCTGCCACCAGAAGGGCGGCGACCACCAAGCCGGACGCGAAAAGCCTGCGCATGTGGATTAAAACGCGGAAATTCCGGAAAATGTTTCATATCTTGGTGACCCTCTGGAAAGTTCCCTGTTTCCAAAGGCTTGGCGAGGATCGGGGGATGCGGTTATGGTCAATGCCGCTACGGTCGAAGAGGGTTCTTATGAAATTCGCGAAGTTGGGCGCGTCGCTGCTTGCGCTGGGCCTGGTCGGTACAACCACGGCCGAAGCCCGTATTGCCGCATCCTGCGCCAGCAAGTCGGAAATTGAGGCCGTCCAAGTTTCCGCCGTGGTGCAGGAGCTGACGGACGCCGCCCTTTCCTGCGGCCAGGAGGTGATGGGCAACATGACCCGCTTTCAGATCGTGTTCCAGAAAGAGCTGCGCCGCTCCGACGCCACGCTCAAGACCATGTTCAAGCGGCTGAACGGCGCGCGCGCCGGCGATGCCGCCTATGACTCCTACAAGACCCGGGCGATCAATCACGCCGAGCAGCGGCGCATCAAGCCGGGCGAGCAGGCCAATTTCTGCAAGGCCGCGCGCCTGGTGCTTGCCGCCGCGCTGGCATCGGACAAGCCGGTGCTGGAGGATTTCGTCTCCGGCGTGCCGGTGAATGAAGCCAATCCGGTGGACAGCTGCGAGATCAAGGTCGCAGTGGCGCTGCAGGGCGTGCAGGCCGGACCGGATATCGCGCCGATCCCGCGTCCCGCGCTTCCGGGTGACCCGGCCAATCCCAACCTGTTTCCGCAGTAAAGATCTCGGGCGCGGCATCTGATCCCTGGCGCCCGCCTTGCGCCTGTCGGCGTGGGGCCTATGCTCGCCGAAAAATGCGGGCAGGGAGATCATGAAAAGATATATCGTGGCTGCGCTGGCGCTCACGCCGGCGGTCTTTGTTGCTGCCCAGGCGCAGCCTCTCCAGCGGGATATACCCACGGCGCGGGAGCTGACGCCCAAGATGCCGGCGCCGGTGGCGCCTTTCGAATGGGCCTACCCTGTCGCCCCGCCCAATCTGCCGCGCCCCGATATGGCCGCGCTCCATACCGCCGAGGGCGCCGACCCTTCCATCAAGCTGAACATGCGGCAGATCGGCGATTCCTTTGGCCCGCCGGACTGGTATCCCAAGGAACACCCGGTTTTGCCGCCGATCGTCGCCCACGGCGAGAAGCCGCACGTCCCGGCCTGCATCCTGTGCCATCTGCCCAACGGCAATGGCCATCCCGAGTCGGCCAGCATCTCCGGCCTGTCCGCGAAATATATCATCGAACAGATGCATGCCTTCCGCGACGGCGACCGGCAGAACATCCGGGCCCCCGCCATGATCGAGATGGCCGACGCCATCAGCGAGAAGGATCTGCGCGAAGCCGCCCAGTATTTCTCCCGCATCCCCAGGGCGCAGCAGCAATGGATCCGGGTGGTGGAAACCACCCGCGCGCCGGCCAACCATGTCGGGGCCGGCGGCGCGCGCTTTTTCGACAAGGGCGCGACCACAGTGCCGGTGGCGCCGGACATGATTTATGAGGTCGCCGAAAGCGAGCAGGTCGAACTGCGCAACGATCATGTCGGCTTTGTGGACTATGTGCCGGCGGGATCGCTGGCCAAGGGCCGCACGGTGGCGATGGGCAATCATGGCCAGTTCCGGACCTGCGGCTCCTGTCATGGCGATGACTATCGCGGCCATGACGATGCGCCGCGCATCGGCGGGCGCAGCGCCTATTATCTGATCCGCCAGCTCGCCGACATGAAGGCCGGCAACCGCAAAGGCGCGGCGCTGGGCAAGATGAAGGACATCATCGGCAAGCTGTCCGATGCCGACATCCTCAATGTTGCCGCCTATATGGCGTCGCAGAAGCCCTGACAGACGCTTCTATCCATAAGCCACAAACAAAAGGCCGGTCGCAAGACCGGCCTTTTGTTTCAATCGGTCAGGAGGTCCGCGCTTTTTCCAGGATATCCGAGAAGGGTGGCTTGGTGGGGTCGTTCTGGCGTGCAATCTGTTCAAATTCCTCATTCCACCAGGGTGGATCGCTGGGAAAGAACATAAGGGCCGGAAATTCCCGTGAGACTTGGTCGACGGTATCGCCCTCGACGTAAAACCATACGCCGCCTTGGCCGTAGTCGTGACAAGCGAGGAAAGAGCCCATAGCCAGAAAATTAAGAGAGAGGCTTTGGGAGCTTGCTAACGAAATGCCGCGGATTTGAACCGTATTAGTCGCCGAGATCGATAACGGCCCCGGGGCGCGCAGGCGGAGCCAAGCGCCAAAAAAAGAAAACGCGCGGACACAAACAAAAAGGGCGGACCGCAAGGTCCGCCCTTTCTGATTCAGTGCTGGGCTGATCAGCCGCCTAGATCGATAACCGCGCGGCGGTTCTTGGGCTCGCGCACACCCGGCCCGGTCGGAACCAGCGGGTCGTGGAAGCTCTTGCCCTCGATCGCGATCGAGTCCGCAGCCAGACCCTGACGGACCATTTCGTCCTTCACGGAGGTGCCACGGCGGATCGAAAGCGCCTGGTTGTAGCGGTCCGAACCGACGGTGTCGGTGTGGCCGGTGACCATGATGCGGACGGAGCCCAGCGTCTTGGCCGCGGACACCGCTTCGGTCACGGTCGCCTGCGCTTCAGCCGTCAGGTTCGACTTATCGAAGTCGAAGAAGACGATGTAGGTCTTCGCCGGCGGCGGAGGCGGCGGCGGCGGAGGCGGAGGCGGAGGCGGCGGAGGAGGCGGAGGAGGCGGCGGCGGGGGCGGCGGCGGGGGCGGCGGGGGCGGAGGCGTCAGGAACCAACGCAGGCCGAACATCGCCACATTCTCCGTGACCGTGGAGATATGGACGGGGGAGAGGGGCACATAGGAGGACGCCAGATTGGCATCCGTCTCATTTTCGCGATAGCGATATTCGCCGAACAGGTCGACGTCCGGCGCAACCGAGATCGCCAGGCCCGCGATGGCCTGCCACTGGAAGGCGCTCTTGCCGCCGCGGAAGAGGTCGAAGTTGGTGCCGGTGCTGCGCAGCGAGCCGCGGAAGCCGCCGACGCCCAAACCGCCACCGAGCGAGAACTTCACGGTGTCGCTCAGCGGGATGTCGTACACCAGGTTGATCATGTCGGAGGTGATCTGGTTGCCGCCGTCGGCCAGGAACGAGCCGGTGCCGCCCAGATGGGTGCTGTGCTGGGTGAAGGCGAACTCATTTTCCAGACGCCAGCCACCGTCGAAGGCATAGCCGATCGCGGCGGCGCCGATGGCGTCGTCGCTGGAGCTGACCTTGGAATTCAGCAGGCCGGGAGCAGGCACCGAAGAGACACGGTAACCAAGCTGGTTGTCCCAGCCACCACCAAGGCCCAGATACCAACCGGTACCCGCCATTGCAGGTGTACTCAGAGCCGCGGCGGCCACAGTCGCCAAGGCGAGTAAACGAAGCTTCATCTTTCTAACCCTCGCTCAAAATACCGACGGGCAGGAAATCCCCCGCCAATTTCGTCAGGAACCAATGCAGCGTTTATAACGACGATCCCGCTAAATGTCTCCACTGCGCATGTTGCTTTGCGGCAGATAAAGCACCGCATTCCAAGGTTTTAATTGCCCCCTGTGACACCGGCGCAACAGCACGAAACGCTACTGATCCCAACATACATTTACGAGGGACTGACAGTTTCTCAAATCTTAATGCTGGCTGGCGCCCACGCGGGCATTTTCCGCAAGTGCGCCAATATGTTATGGCTGGAATGCGCTTCGTGGGTTCGTATACATGTCTGACAGCGCACTGCTTCGTCTCCTGAGCCTGCTCGACCTGGAGGCTATCGAAGAAAACATTTTCCGCGGTCTCTCGCCCCCTGAGCCGGTACAGCGGGTTTTCGGCGGCCAGGTGTTGGCTCAGGCCCTGATCGCGGCGGCCCGTACCGTGGATGTGGCGCGGCTCTGCCATTCCTTTCATGCCTATTTTCTCCGGCCCGGCGATCCCAAGGTGCCGATTCTCTATCAGGTGGACCGTTCGCGCGACGGCGCCAGCTTCACGGCGCGCCGGGTTGTGGCCGTCCAGCATGGGGCGCAGATCTTCACGCTTGCGGCCTCCTTCCAGAGAAGCGAGGCGGGCTTTGAGCATCAGGCCCAGATGCCGTTGGTACCGGACCCGGAGAGCCTGGAAGACGACCAGCAGGTGCTTCTGCGTCAGCCCGACTTAGGCCCGGCCGCGCGGGCCTGGATCGCACGCGAAAGGGCCTTCGAGACCCGCTCGGTGCTGGGACGCGGACCGTCGGGACCTTCCGGCGACCGGCCGGCGCGCGCGGCCGTCGATCATATCTGGCTGAGGACGCGGGGGCCCGTGCCTGACATTCCGGTGCTGCAGCGGGCGCTGCTGGCTTTCGTGTCGGACATGTCCTTGCTGGACACCGCGCTCCTGCCTCACGGCAAGAGCATTTTCTCCGAGGTGAAGGTCGCCAGCCTGGACCATGCGATGTGGTTTCACCGGCCCTTCCGCGCCGATGACTGGCTGCTTTATGTCCAGGACAGCCCTTCGGCTTCGGGCGCGCGCGGCTTCAATCGCGGCGCGATCTATACGAGAGAAGGTGTGCTGGTTGCGTCGGTTGCTCAGGAGGGCCTGATACGGCCGTAACTTACGGGCAGCCGCCGGTCGGCGAGGCAATCTGCGCGATTCGCCGCGGCTTGGTGTAGAAATTGTTGGTCATATTGATCGAACCCACGATCGTCTGGGTGGTGGGAGAGGCGTAGTTGTAGGCCACTTCGGCCACGATCACGCTGCCATTGGCGACCATCAGGGGCTGACTGAAGGTCACGGTGCTGTTCAAGCTGCGCGACGCAGGTGTCAGGGTGCCGGTTCCATTTTGTGTGCAGGTCCAGGCCACCTTGCCGGACGTGGTCGGTGTCGCACTGGTGCTGTCATAGACCACGCTGGTGATGCGGATGGTGGGTTTGCCCGTCGCGCCTCCGGAATAATAAGGATACAGAACAGTGCCGGCGGCTGCGTAGACATTGGTGAGGTCCGCGGAGGTGGCCGTGTTGACCTGCGAGATCAGGTCGGCGGCGGTCGCCGCCATCTGCGAAATATCGGCCCGGCAGACCAGCGCCAGGGTCGTCTCCACCACGCCGAAGAACAGCGTGATCATCACCGGCAGCAGCATGGCGAATTCCACCGCCGCCGCACCACGCTGGTCCTTGCGGAAGCCGCGCGTCACGTGCAGCCGTCCATGCTGGAGGTGTAGGGCTCGTTGCGGAAGGCTGCCGCGGTGCTGAGCAGGTGATAGCCGCCCGCGACATTCTGCAGGAAGAAGCCCAGGATGGGCGTGAAGACGGGCCATTTATAGAAGGCGCGCACCAGCACGACGTCACAGGCATTGCCGACGTTGAAGACGGTGAGAGCCGGAAGATCGCCCGCCACCAGCGGCGAGGCGTTGCTGGCGCTGGAAAAGCCGCTGGAATAGGCCTGCACATCGAATTGCAGGCTCGCGCCGTTGCAATCCTGCAAAATATCGGAAGCCTCGCTGCAGATCTGGGTGCGGAACTGCGCTTGTGTCATCGCCACGCAGTTGCCGCCGGAGGTGGTGAAACAGCCGGTCTGGCCGGTGCGCACCATGCGGGCCGTGTCGTTCACGGCGTTCTGCAATGTCGATTGGGCGAAGAAGATGACGCCCGTTTCGATCGTGCCCATCAGAAGAATGAAAAAGACAGGGGCGATCAATGCGAACTCGATCGCCGCCGAACCCTTGATGCCGTCGGCCCTGAGGCGGCGGCGAAAGCGTGTGAAACGCGCTGCCAGAGTCACTTTGAGCCTCTTCCTTCACCGCTATTAGGACCGGATGGTCCTTAAGATGAAGCAAAACAGCCGACAGTACTCAACGGGGGGTTAACCGGGCGGCGCAACCGAAAGGCGCATTTAAATCAGTTCCGCGCGAAGCTTAATGAAATCGCATTTTTCGTTAAACATGATCTTATTGCGCGGGTCGCCGGCAACATCATCTTCATTTTTTCGGCCCAAAACTGATCCTGTTCAAACGAGCTGAGCATGCACAGCAGGATCCAAAAACTCGCCGCGACCGTGCGCCGCTTTTCGCGCTCCAAGCGCGGCAATGTGGCGATGATATTCGCGATCGCCATAGTGCCGCTGGTGCTTGGCGCCGCCGCCGGGCTGGATTTCGCCCGCGCCATGCTGGTGCGCCAGCAGATGAGCGCGGCGCTGGATGCCGCGGCCCTGGCCGTGGGCTCGTCGAAAGGCCTTAATCAGACGACCGCACAGGATCTGGCGCAGAAATATTTCAACGCCAACTTCACTGTGGACACCACCGATTATGGCGTGCCGGTGGTCGCCATTCCCGCCAACGGCTACAACAGCACCGGTTCGGTCCAGCTGACCGCCACCGACACCATGCCCACGGTCCTTATGAAGCTGGCGGGCATCACCTCGCTGCCGATCAGCACCACCTCCACCGTGGTATGGGGCCAGACCAAATTGTGGGTTGCGCTGGTCTTGGACAATTCCGGATCCATGAGCCAGGGCGACGCCAGCGGAAGTAAAATCAGCGCCTTGCGGGACGCGATCACGAACAGCAGTTATGGCCTTCTCAACACGCTCCAGAATGCCGCCGCCAATCCGGGCGACGTGAAAGTCGGTCTCATACCCTTCACCAACGAGGTCAATCCAGGAACGGGTCTCTGTTCCGGCTGCATAGACTGGACGAACTGGAGCGCACAGGGCGCGGCTGAAGTCCCTCCCTCCACAACGGGCCCCGGAGACGATTGTCCCTACAGTTACGGCTGCCGTTCGCCGGCGTCGAACAGCTCCACGAACACGATTCCCTCCACCGGCGGCACCAAGGGCTATATCTGCCCATGGGCATATACGTCCTCCAGCAAGGTGGACGGCACGAACGGCCACTATTTCATGGGCTGTTTCACCAGCACCGCGACAGGCAGCCAGGCCCAGATATCCTCCGGCCGCCGGGCGAGCTGCAATGGCTATTCCGCCAGCAATTGCAGTTGCTCCGGCAGCGGCAGCAGCACGACCTGCCAGACGAATACCTGGACTCATACGAGCTGGGTGGCGGAGACCGACCACAGTCTTTGGAAGGGCTGCGTTACCGATCGCACCCAGGATTACGACATCCAGAACACGCAACCCTCAGGCAGCGCTTCGGGCTTTGTGGCCGACAATAACGACTATTGCCCCGGCGCGGCGATTTACAATCTCAGTTATGACTGGACAACCTTGAGCACCAAGGTCAATGCCATGGCGGCGTCAGGCTCGACCAACCAGGCGATCGGCGTCGCCCATGGCTGGCAGATGCTCACCCCGGGCGATCCTTATTCAACATCCAGCGTGCCTGCCAATACGTCCCGCGTGATCATTCTTTTCAGCGATGGCCTCAATACCCAGGATCGCTGGTACGGAAACGGCTCGACCGAAGGGTCCAGTTACGACGCTTCCATCGACACCCGCATGAATCTGGCTTGCACGGCGGCGAAGACTGACGGGGTCGTCATCTACTCCATTTTCGTCCATATCGGCACCAGCGGCAGTTCTTCGGCGCTGCAGAATTGTGCCACGGATACCAGCAAATATTACGACCTGACGTCTTCCAGCCAGATTCAGACCGCATTCCAGGACATCGCGCAAAAGATCACCGCCGTGCGCGTGAGCCATTAGCATGCAGGTCGCTTATGACATGCTGTGGCAGTTCGGCGTTACGCTTTGGCATGTATTTCCGTGGCTGGCCGGAATGGGGCTGCTCTTTGGGCTCCTGTCGCATTTTGCGCCCCTCAACGGCGGCAGGCCCTGGTGGGAGAAGCACGGCCTTCTGACCGATCTGGCTTACTGGATCGTCATTCCGATTTTTGTGCGTTACCTGCGCATCTGGGTCACGGTCTGCCTTACCATCGTGATCTTCCATATCGCGGATGGCCAGAAGATCGCCGATTTCTACGAGCACGGGCACGGACCCGTCGCCCGTCTGCCGCTGTGGCTGCAGATCATCGGCTATCTGGTGATCACGGATTTCCTTCTCTACTGGAATCACCGCGCCTTCCACCGCGGCATATTGTGGAAATACCATGCCATCCATCACGCCTCGAAAGATCTGGAGTGGACCAGCGCCGCGCGCTTCCATCCCGTCAACCAGGCGCTGGGCGCCGCGGTGGTGGATGTGCTCGCCCTGCTCGCCGGCATCTCGCCGGATATTTTCCTGGTGGTCGGGCCTTTTGACATCGTCACCTCCTGTCTGGTGCACGCCAACCTCAACTGGAGTTTCGGGCCGCTGCGCTATGTTTTCGTCAGTCCCGTCTTTCATCGCTGGCATCATGCGCGCGCCGTGAGGGACAAGAACTTCGCCAGCACCTTCGCGATTTGGGACGTGATGTTCGGGACTGCCTATATGCCGGCCAGCGCGCGGCCCGCCGATTACGGCATCGACGACGCAGAAATGCCCGACGGCGTGTGGGCGCAGATTGCCTATCCGCTGGTGCAGCGCGATGAACCGCAGATGGAGCCGAGGCCGGTGGCCTAGCTCAGGTCAGGGCTTGGCTTCCATGGCCGAGGCGATGCTGCGCGCCGCGTTCTGATGCATGGTGGTCTGGCCGTTGGCCGCATCGAACGCCTTCTGGTCGTCGCCCGGCGTGGGGGTCGGCTCGCAGCGCCCGCCTGCGCAGGTCAGGGTGACCCGCTGGGCGCCGCGGTTGAGTGTGACGGTGCCGGCATCGGGTGCGCCGATCACTGTGATGCGGGCGTTGAACACCTGCACATTGTCGCGGTTGAGGGCGACGATATTGGTGCGGCCATAGCCCTTGCCCTGCACAAAGGCGTGACGGGCATCCAGCATGGTGACGTCAGCGATCGTCGGGTTGCCGACATAGACGGTCGCCACCGGATTTTTGAAGGTAATGGTGTGGACCTCGTCCAGCGCCAGCGCAACGGAATCGCTCGCCGCGGACGCGGGCGAGGCGGCGATGACGACGGCAGCGGCAAGGAAAGCGCGACGCATGGTGGAACCACCAGAGAGTGTCGGGCGAGCCTAGGTCTTGCGCTGTAAAAGAAGCCTTAAGATTGGGCTGCTATCCAGAGGGAACGCCAATCCGCCGGCTTCATGACCGCAAATTTCCATCGCATTTTATTCACTCTCGCCGCAAGTCTGATTGTGGTCGATATCGCTTGGGGATTTTACGGCCACTTCCACGTCGATGTGCTGGCTTATGCGCGCCTTGGCCTGCTGTCATTGGCGATGTTGGCGGGTGGTCATTATTACCAGAACCGGCGTGGCGAGCCCGCGCTTGCCGCGATCATGTTCGGAACGGCTTTCCTCTGCGCCTTTTCCGCCGCCGCCAGCGTGCTGAACTATTTTCTTCTCACCGTGGCGGGTCCCCGCATCGACGATGTTCTTGCCATTGCCGACCGGGCTCTGGGCTTCGACTGGTACAACACCATGGTGATGATGTCCCATCATGTCGTGCTCAATGACATCTTCTTCCGTGTCTATAACCTGGTGCTGCCGCAGATCGCCCTTGTGATGATCGCATTGGCCTGGAACGGCCATGCTGAGAAAGTCTATCGCTATTGTCTGGCGGTGGCTGTCGGGGCGCTTATCGCCATCACCGTTTGGGCATTGGTTCCATCGCTGGGCGCAAAATCGCTCTACATCCTGCCGCCGGATGTTGAGGCCAGGCTCACTTTGTCGATCACGACCGAATACGGAAAAGAGCTGGTGGCGCTGCTTCACAATGGGCCCGGTTACATAACGCCCACGGATGTGCGCGGGTTGATTGCCTTTCCGTCCTATCATGGCGTGCTGGCGCTGATCGTGACCTTTTATGCGTGGTCTGTTCGCTGGCTGCGCTGGCCGGCTCTACTGACCAACGCGGTGGTGCTGATCTGCACGCCGATCCAGGGCGGTCATCATCTGGTGGACGTGCTTGCGTCTTTTCCCGTTGCGGCGCTGTCGATATTTATTGCTTCGCTGGGCGAGAAAGCGAAAGACGCCGCGATACTCTCCGGCGTGGTAAACAAACCGCCAAGGCTTTCGATAGGACCGGTTCCACAAGGCCTATTTCGTATCGAGGCGGAACAGGAAGCGGCCGCCGAGCCCGCCGCGATTAAGCCAAAATTAAGCGGCGTATCCTAATCTGACCAGCGTCCGCATCGTGCGAAGAGACTTTCGTCCGGGGTTGGGCATCTCAGGGTGTCACTTAGTTGGAGACAAAAATGAACCTCTTTTCGCGTTTCATCCGCGATGAATCGGGCGCCACGGCCATCGAATATGGTTTGATCGCCGCTCTCGTCGCCGTTGTGATCATCACCGGTCTGACCGCCGTCGGCACCAAGCTGTCGACGACGCTCACCACCGTGTCCGGCAAGCTGAAGTAAAGTCGGCGCAATTTGTCGGGAACGGCCGCCCCGATCGGAGGCGGCCGTTCGTTTTTTTGGGCGCGTCCATGATCGCCGAATCGCTCGTTCTCTTCGCGCTGCCAGTGCTTCTGATCGTCGCCGCGGCTTTCGATCTGGCGAGCTTCACCATTCCCAATTTCATCACGTTGGCGCTTTCCGCCACTTTCGCGATGTTTGCCGCCGTGGTCGGACTGTCGCTCGGCCTGGCCGGTTGGCACCTGCTGGCGGGGCTGCTGGGGCTGGCAATAGGTTTTGTGCTTTTTGCACTGGGCTGGATCGGGGGCGGCGACGCCAAGCTCTTCGCGGGCGTGGCATTGTGGCTGGGGTTGAGGGACTTAGTGCCCTATGCGCTTGTCGCCAGCGTCTTTGGCGGCGCGCTGACAATTGCCATCCTGCTGCTCCGCCAATGCCCGCTGCCCGCCATTCTGGCGCGCCAGAGCTGGATTCTGCGTCTGCATGATGCCCGCTCCGGCATTCCCTATGGCGTGGCGCTGGCCGCGGCCGCGTTTTTCCTGCTGCCTTCCACCGAGATCTTCCGCGTCGCCGTGGCGATTTAAGGAACTGGTAGGGCCGCGCAATCGCAGCGCGTTTTTTTAGCCAAATTGATCGCGAAATTTACGCGAAAACTTTGAGCCGCAACGGAAATTTGCGCCGACAGTATTAAGCAATTTCTAAAGGGTTGCATGGTGAATTGTCACCAAAGGGAGCGTCATTGCCATGAACACCCAACGCCTTGTTGTGCTTGGTCTTGCCGTCGTGGCAGCCGGCGGCGCGGCTCTTCTGGTGCGCGGCATGCTGGGTGGTGGCACGCCGCAGGTCGCGGCCAAAGCTGGGCCTGTCATTCCCATGAGCGAAGTGCTGGTGGCCAGCAGCAACCTGGAACCGGGTCAGGCGCTGAAGCCGGACCTGGTGCGCTGGCAGAAATGGCCCACCGCGTCGGTGGATGCCTCCTTCATCACCCATGAGGTTGCCGGCAGCGAAGAGAATGCGGTCAAGGGCACGGTGGTGCGCGCGCCTATCCTGTCGGGCCAGCCCATCGTCACCACCGCGATCGTGCATGGCGACCAGTCCGGCTTCATGGCCGCGACTTTGAGCGATGGCATGCGCGCCATCTCCATTCCCATCTCCGCCGATTCCGGCGCCGGCGGCTTCATCCTGCCCAATGACCGCGTGGATGTGATCCTGACCCGCAAGCCGGAAGGCAACGCCGCGCGCGGCTTCGCCAAGACCATCGTCTCCAACCTGCGCGTCCTGGCCGTGGACCAGACCTATCGCCAGGAGAAGGATACCCGCACCGTGGTCGGCAAGACCGCGACGGTGGAAGTCTCGCCCGAACAGGCCGAGATCATCTCCGGCGCTGCCATGGGCGGTCAGCTCTCGCTCGCCCTGCGTCCGCTCAGCGATTCCAATGTCGCCAATGCCGACGATCCGTCGCGGCGCCGCCGCAGCGCCAGCGCCGACGGCCCGGTTTCCGTGATCCGCTACGGCATGGTCGGCAGTGGCCGTTCTGGGGAGACTCCGCAGTGAAATTGTCCCGCACCATCATGATCGGTCTGGCGCTGACGCTCGCCGCGTCTTTCGCCGTTTCCGACGCGTCGGCGGCGCCCTCGCTGGATGAGGCCAATGCGAAGGTGATGACCATCTCCACGCGCGCCGGCGTCAGCCATCAGCGCCTGACCCTGCCGCTCGACAAGGCGGCGGTTGTGCAGCTCGACACCGACGCGCGCGATGTGCTGGTGTCCAATCCGGAATTGGTGGATGCCGTGGTGCGCACGCCGCGCCGCATCTTCCTTCTGGCCACCAAGGTTGGCCAGACCAACGCCTTCTTCTTCGATGCCCAGGGCAAGCAGATCCTGTCCCTGGATATCCGTGTGGAAAAGGATGTGGTGGATCTGGCCGGCCTGATGAAGGCCGCCATGCCCAACTCCTCCATCCAGGTTCAGGCCCTGAACGACAATGTGGTGCTGACCGGGTCGGTTTCCAGCGCCCTGGAATCCACCCGCGCCGCGGACCTCGCCGCCAAATTCACCGGCGATGCCAAGAAGGTGGTCAATATGCTCGGCATCGCCGCCGGGCAGCAGGTGATGCTGAGAGTGCGCATCGCCGAGATGGACCGCAACATCGCCAAGCAGTTTGGCCTTGATATCGCCGGCGCCAAGATCGTCGGGGGCTCGACACCCATCGCGGTGTCCACCGCCAACCAGTTCAACCTGGTGGGCCAGGCGCTCAGCGACCTCTCTGGCGCCCAGGTCGGCCAGGTCTGTGCTCCCGGGGCCACCAACAACAATCCTTTTGGCACCCTGCTCAACGGCGGCAATTGCCCTCTCCAGAACAACGTCCAGGGCCAGCTCAAGGCGCTGGAGCGCGTGGGCCTGGTGCACATGCTGGCCGAGCCCAATCTCACCGCCGTCAGTGGTGAGACCGCCAGATTTCTGGCCGGCGGCGAATTCCCCGTGCCGGTCAGCCGCGACCGCGACGGCAACGTCACTGTCGAGTTCAAGCAGTTCGGCGTGGGCCTGTCCTTTACGCCCGTCGTGGTGGCGCCCGGCCGCATCTCGCTGCAGCTTTCCAGCGAAGTCAGCGAACTGACCAACACCGGCGCCTTCACCCTGACGGGCACCACCAGCAACGGCCTCACCATTCCGGCCTTGAGTGTCCGCCGCGCCCAGACCACGGTCGAGTTGCCCTCAGGCGGCAGCTTCGCCGTCGCCGGCCTGATGCAGCACAATACCAAACAGGTGATCGACGGCTTTCCCGGCGTGAAGGACATGCCGGTCCTGGGCGCTCTGTTCCGCAGCCGCGACTTTGCCGATGATCAGAGCGAGCTGGTGGTGCTGGTCAGCGCCTATATGGTCGAGCCGACTGCGGAGTCCGCGTTCGCCGCGCCCACCGACGGCTTCATCGCCCCGTCCGATCCGGAAACCCTGCTCCTGGGCCGCCTCAATGCGACCTACAGGAGGAAAGACGAAAAGCCGCTGTCTCCGCAGGCATCGGCTCCCGTCGGCTTCATCGTGCGCTAGGAGGTCCTCATGACTCCGCAACAGCTGTTCCGCGCCGCCGCCCTGGCCACCGCCCTGATCGGGGGCAGTTGCACCGCGACCATACCCGGCGCCGACAGCATCGCCGAGGACGGCGCCGTCAATCACCCCATCGCGGTGGAGCCGAGCTATCGCGATCTGAAGGTCTATTTTGCTGGCGGCGCCGACGGCATGACGCCCGATGACGCGGTCAAGTTCGACGCCTTCCTGGCGGACTATCGCGCCCACGGCAATGGCAGCCTGGGCATCAGTGTGCCCAATGGCCCGGCCAGCCGCGTGGCGATCACTTATTTTGCCGAACGCGCCGCCGCCACCGGTATCAGCCGCGACAAGATCCTGGTCTCGACCCATGAAATGGCGGGCGGCGACCGGCGGGTGGATGTCAGCTATATCGGTTATGTGGCCCGTGCCCAGCCCTGCGGCAACGACTGGTCGGAAAATCTGGCTTTTACCGCAGACAATCTCACGCCGCAGAATTTCGGGTGTTCGGTGCAGCACAACATCGCCGCCATGGTGGCCGATCCGCGCGATTTGCTGGGTCCGGGCGGCATGGGTCCGGTGGACACCGCGCGGCGCGCCGCGGTCATGGACCATTACGAAAAGGGTGAACCCACCCAGGCCGACAAGCATACGAATGACAAATCGGTCGAGCAGTCTGCCGGCGCCTCCACGGTCGGCCAGTAACGCTTCAGACGGACGGAACGATGAGCAAACCAGTGCAGAATTTTGGAGCCGCGCCGCACGAGCGTCCCGTTCCACGCATCTCGATTCACGCCTTCTGTGAATTTCCGGATACCGGCGCGGCGTTGCAGCGGGCCGGCGGCGACCGCCGTCTCAGCAAGGCGCATCTGCAGGTGCAGCTGGGCGGGGTCAATGCCGCCGTCGAGCATTATCGCGGCCAGATCACGCCCAATCTCTTGATCGTCGAGACCAAGCTCAGCGGCCAGCAGGCCCTGTCCGAGCTCGACCGGCTGGCTGAAGTCTGCGATCCGGCCACCAAGGTGATCGTGGTCGGCCGCTCCAACGACGTGGAGCTGTACCGCGAGTTGATGCGCCGCGGCGCCTCCGAATATCTGATCGCCCCGGTCGAGCCCCTGCAGCTGATCGAAGTGGTTTCGGGCCTTTACCTGGATCCCGGCGCCACGCCCATCGGACGGGTGGTGGCGGTGGTCGGCGCGCGCGGTGGCGCGGGGTCTTCCACGGTTGCCCACAATCTCGGCTGGTGCATCGCCGAGGAACTGCACATCAACACCACCATCGTGGATCTGGACCTGCCTTTCGGCACCGTCGGCCTGGATTTCAATGACGAAGCCAGCCAGGGCGTGGCCGATGCGCTGTCGGCGCCCGAACGGCTCGACGATGTGCTGCTGGACCGCCTGCTGCTCAAGCGCGGCGATCATCTCTCGCTTTTCACCGCGCCGGCGGCGCTGGAGCGGGAATATGACGCGGCGCCCGAATCCTATGAGGCCGTGATCGACGCGGTGCGCCAGACCACCCCCTGCGTGGTGCTGGACATGCCGCATGGCTGGCAGCCCTGGATCAAATCCGCGCTGCTCGCCGCCGATGACATCGTGATCGTGGCCACGCCCGACCTCACCTCTCTGCGCAATGCAAAGAACATCATCGAGCTGGTCAAGAATGCCCGTCCCAATGATGTGCCGCCGCGCCTTGTTCTCAACCAGGTCGGCACGCCCAAGCGCCCCGAGATTCCCGCCAAGGATTTCGCCGAGACCATGGGTCTGGATCCCGCCGCCATTATCGGCTTCGACCCCACGCTGTTCGGCCAGGCCGCCAACAACGGCCAGATGGTGATCGAGCTCGCGCCCAAGGCGCCGGTTTCCGAAGCGCTGCGCCGGCTTTGCCGCAATCTCACCGGCCGGACCATGGATGGACCGGCCAACAAGAATTCCATCTCCATCTTCTCGTTCCTGAAGGGCAAGAAGGCGAGTTAAGCCATGTTCGGCAAGCGCACCGCCACCGAGCCTTCCCCCGGAAAGCCGCCCGTCGCGCGCGAGCCCGCAGCCGCGCCGCCGCGTCTGGCGGCGGAAGCTCCGCCATCGGCTGCGCCCAGGCCTCTCCCCAAACCCGCGGCCCAGGCTGCTCCGCAGGCTTCGCCCAAGCCCGCGCCCCGGGTCATGGCCGACAACCGGTCGGAGGACTATTACCAGATCAAGTCCACCATCTTTAACGCCCTGATCGACACGATCGATCTGGCGCAGCTGGCTCAGCTCGATCCGGATTCCGCGCGCGAGGAAATCCGCGACATCGTCAACGAGATCATCTCGATCAAGGCGGTGGTGATGTCCATCGCCGAGCAGGAACACCTGCTGCAGGACATCTGCAACGACGTGCTGGGCTATGGTCCGCTCGAGCCGCTGCTGGCGCGCGACGACATCGCCGACATCATGGTCAATGGCGCCGGCCGGGTCTTCATCGAAGTCCAGGGCAAGGTGCAGCTCACCAACATCCGCTTCCGCGACAATGCGCAGCTGATGAACATCTGCCAGCGCATCGTCAGCCAGGTCGGCCGGCGCGTCGACGAATCTTCGCCCATCTGCGACGCGCGCCTCTTGGACGGCTCCCGCGTCAACGTGATCGGCCCGCCGCTGTCGCTGGACGGGCCCACCCTCACGATCCGTAAGTTCAAAAAAGACAAGCTGACCCTGGACGATCTGGTCAAGTTCGGCTCCATCAGCCCGGACGCCGCCCGCGTGCTGCAGGTCATCGGCCGCTGCCGCTGCAATGTGCTGATCTCCGGCGGTACCGGCTCGGGCAAGACCACCCTGCTCAATTGCATGACCGCCTATATCGACGCGGAAGAACGCGTCATCACCTGCGAGGACGCCGCCGAACTCCAACTGCAGCAGCCGCATGTGGTACGCCTGGAAACCCGCCCTCCCAACCTGGAAGGCCAGGGCCAGATCACCATGCGCGACCTGGTCAAGAACTGTCTGCGTATGCGTCCCGAACGCATCATCGTGGGCGAGGTGCGCGGACCCGAGGCGTTCGACCTTTTGCAGGCCATGAACACCGGCCATGACGGCTCGATGGGCACCTTGCACGCCAACAGCCCGCGCGAGGCCATGAGCCGCCTGGAATCCATGATCACCATGGGCGGTTACGCGCTGCCAATGAAGACCATCCGCGAAATGATTGTCGGCTCGATCGACGTCATCATCCAGGCCGAACGCATTCGCGACGGCTCGCGCCGCATTACCAAGGTTACCGAGGTGATCGGCACCGAAGGCGACGTCGTCATCACCCAGGATCTGGTCACCTATGAGATCCAGGGCGAGGACGATACCGGCCGCATCAAGGGCAAGCATATCGGCACCGGCATCGTGCGGCCCCATTTTTGGGAGCGCGCCCGCTACTACAATCTGGAACGCGAACTGGCCGACGCGCTCGACAAGGTCAACCAATGACCCTGCTCCTCGGCATTCTCTTCGCGCTCGCCGCTGGCGGCGTGGCATTCGCCTTTACCGGCGGCGACGAGAAGACCCAGAAGCGGGTGGCCGCTGTCGCCAAGCCCGAAGGCAAGGCCCGCGGCCGCGGTACCACACCCCAGCAGGACGCCGCGCAAAAGCGCAAGAACGTGGCGGTCATGCTCAAGGACGTGGAGAAGAACCGCGCCGCCAAGAAAGAAAAGCCCACCATGCGCCGGCGCCTGGAGCAGGCCGGCTTTCCCAAGGCCAGCCCGAAGAGCTTCTGGATGCTCTGCGGAATCGCTGCGCTTGTGGCCGCCGGGGCCGCGATCCTTTTCCATCAGAAACCGCTGGTGATCGTTCTGGCCGTCTTCGCGTTTGGTCTGGGGCTGCCGCGCTGGGTGCTGGGCTTCCTCGCGGCGCGCCGCAAGAAGAAATTCACCGAACATTTCGCCAATGCCATCGACGTGATCGTGCGTTCGGTCAAGTCCGGTCTTCCCGCCAACGAAGCCCTGCGGATCGTGGCGCGCGAAGCGCCCAATCCCGTGGGCAGCGAATTCTACAATCTGGTGGAAAGCCTGAAGGTGGGCGTCACCATGGAGCAGGGGCTCAAGCGGATGATGGAATCCATGCCCACGCCGGAAGTGGGCTTTTTCGCCATCGTCATGACCATCCAGGGCAAGTCGGGCGGCAATCTGTCCGAAGCTCTCGGCAATCTCGCCGCCGTGCTGCGTGACCGCAAACGCCTCAGGGGCAAGATCAAGGCCATGTCGTCCGAGGCCAAGGCTTCGGCGATGATCATCGGTTCGCTGCCCGTGGCGGTGATGGGTCTGGTCTATCTCACCACGCCCAACTACATCATGAAGCTCTTCACCGAGAAAGCCGGCAACCTGATGCTGGCGGTCTGCGTGATCTGGATGAGCGTCGGCATCACGGTGATGCGCAAGATGATCAACTTCAAGCTTTAAGGAGGAGCCGGTGGAACACATCATCAACCTCCTGTTCGACAAGGACTTCCTGGCGATGCTGTTCGTCGGCATCCTGGCCTTCGCCACGGTGGTGACCTTGGGCGTGCCGCTGCTGGAGCGCAACGGCCTGGATGACCGTCTGAAGTCCGTGGCGCGCCGGCGCGAGGAATTGCGCGCTCGCCATCATGCCGCGCTCAATGCCAAGCGCGGCTCGCTTCGCATCGAGCCCAGCGCGATGATGAAAGCGACCCTGGATCGCTTCAAGCTGGGCAACATGCTGGAAGGGGAGAACTCCAAGGAAAAGCTGGCCATGGCCGGCTATCGCGGCCAGGCGCCGCTGATCACCTTCATGTTCTTCCGTTTCGTGATGCCCTTCATCGTCTTCGCGGTGACGCTGTTCTACCTCTTCGTGATCATGCATCTGCACTGGTCGCCGCTGCAGAAGGTCGGGGCCGCATTCGTCGGCGCGCTGATCGGCTTCTATCTGCCGGATATGTTCGTCAACAACATGATCGCGCGCCGCCAGCAATCCATCATGGGCGCCTTTCCCGATGCGCTGGACCTGATGCTGATCTGCGTGGAATCGGGCATGTCTATTGAGTCCGCCTTTACGCGCGTGGCCGGTGAGATCGGCACCCAGTCCGCCGAGTTGGCCGAGGAACTGGCGCTGACCACCGCCGAGCTCTCCTATCTGCCGGACCGCCGTCAGGCCTTCGACAATTTGGCCAAGCGCTGCGGCCATGCCGGTGTCAAGGCGGTGGCGACGGCGCTGAACCAGGCCGAGAAATACGGCACCCCGCTGGGCCAGGCACTGCGCGTCACCGCCACCGAAAACCGCGAAATGCGCATGCAGGAAGCTGAACGCAAGGCGGCCTCTCTGCCGGCCAAGCTCACCGTGCCCATGATCATCTTCTTTCTGCCTTGCCTGTTCATCGTGATCATGGGGCCGGCTGTCATCCAGATCCGCCACGCGATGCACTAGCCGGGCGGTTCTTTTGCGCCCTGAGTTCGTCGCTCGTCGCTCATGGGCTATTCGCCCACATCGCTTCTCGCTCCTGCTCAGGCCGCGAAACTCCTCGCCCGGCTGACGCTAAGAATCCATTGTCCAGGCGATGCTCGCCTGTGGCGGGCAATAAAAAAGGCGCGGATTGTGTCCGCGCCTTTTGTTTTGGGATTTGCTTTCGCTTAGTAGGCGTTGGCGCTGAGGCGCAGGCCGGGGATGGCAGCTTTGTCGGCCTTGGGATCGGCCTTGGCATTCGCCGGCTTGGCGGCCGCGGCCTTTACGGGTGCGGGCGCCAGTACCTTCGGCTCGGCGGCCGGCTTGAGGGCTGGAGCGGCTTTGGCGGGCTCGCTTTTAGCCGCCAGATCCAGCTTGACCACCGGCTTGGCCGCATCCGGCTTGGCCACGGCAATCTCCGCCTTTGGCTTGGCGGGCGTTTCCAGCTTGACCTGGGTCTTCGCGATCTCCGCGGGCTTGGCCGGCACAGCTTTCGCCGGTTCAGGCTTGGCGGGGGCCTTGGGAGCTTCGGTCTTGGCGATGTCGCTCTTGGCTGTTTCGGTTTTCACTGCCGGCTGCAACGGACGCGGCGCATGGCTGGCCACGGGACCCGCCAGCGGGTCGACCGGTACGCGCTGCATCACCACCCCGCTGTCGCCTTTGGTGGGTGTAGTGGCGGGAGCGGGCAAGGCCGCCTGCGTCACTTTCTGCGCGGGCGGTTGAGGAACGGCATGCGGCAGGGGCTGCTGTGGCGCGGGCGCGAAATTCTGGACCATCGGCGCGGGCTTGCTGGCAACGGGTGCGGGCTTGTTGGCCGCAACATCGGTCCCGGCCACCGGCTCCATGGAGCGGATCATGGCGATGTTGCGCGTGATCTTGTCGTCCTGGGCGGAGGCATTGGCGCTTTCGGCGCGGCCTGCCAGGCTTCTGGCCATCTCCGTATCCTTGGCCAGCAGGCGCGACAGGGCATAGTTGTTCAGCACACTGGGCTCGCCCGGCTTCAGCACCAGGGCATGTTCATAGGCGACTTTCGCCTGATCCTGATTGCCGCTCTGGTCATAGGCCACGCCGAGCGCCGAAAAGAGGGTCCAGTCGGTGGGCTGAAGCTGCGTGGCTCGGGTGAGAAAATTCACCGCTTCGGAGGGGCGGCCCATCTGGGCCAGCGTCTTGCCATATTCGCTCACCACGCGCGGATCGTCGGCCGCTATCATCATCAACTGGGACAGGTGCTTGACCGCTTCCGGATAGTTGCCGGCCAGGCGCAGTCCTTGGGCCTGCAGAATGCTTTCATCCAGGCTCTGGGCCGGCGCTGCCGGCTTGTCCCTGGCCACGTCCTTGCCGGGGATTTCCTTGACAGCGACCGGCGCGGGCGCCGGCTTGTCGGAATCGAACCAGCCCGCCTGGGCGACACCGGAAAGGGCGGTGCACCCCAGGAAGAACACCACCAACGGGGGCGCGAAATGACGAGCTTTCGGCATGGAAACGGCCTTCGATATACCCTGCCGAAACCTTGGCAGACCCCTGTCAACAAAGGCTTAAGTATGTCCTTGCATATGGAAGTAGTTGCGCCGGGTGGAAGTTTTGCATCCTGGATTCGCCGGGGGCTTTTTACGCACTGTTCGTTTTCATTGCCGCCTGCCGCGGTTCGGTCCACAAAGTCTCCCGGCCTGCTAAGATCGGTAAACGCCTCAGTGCTGACGTAATAAAGGATTAACGATCCGGCTCATGTCGCAGCGTATGCTCGCCATCATCGCCTTGCTCGCCTTTGTGGTGATGGTGATGGGTGTGTTGCTGACAGGCGGCAAGCTGGGTCTGGCGGACGCCCCTTCGCGCATTTCCTTCCAGATCGCCACCGGCACGACCGAAGGCGTTTATTTTCCGGTGGGCCAGGCCTTGGCCGGTCTGGTCAGCCATCCTTTGGGCGTGGGCCGCTGCGATACGGCCACGGTTTGCGGCCCGGCGGGGGTGGTGCTGTCGGCGCGCAGCAGTCTTGGCGGCGCCGACAATATCAGGACCGTGAATGGCGGGCTGGTCGATTCCGGCTTCGCCGACGGCGACGCGCTTGCCGCGGCGGCGGCGGGCCAAAGACCTTTCCGCAGCAAAGCCTCCCATCTTCGGATGATCGCGGCACTGTTTCCTGAAGCCGCCCATCTGGTGGTTGCGGCCAATTCCGGCATCCAGACGGTGGAAGACTTGCGCGGCAAACGCGTGTTGCTCGGTCAGGCCAATACCAGCTCGGTGACGCGCAACCGCGCCATCCTGACGGCCTATCGGGTGCGGGTACGGGAAATCATGTCCGATGAGATACCCACGGCTTTGCTCCAGGACGGCAAGATCGACGCTTATTTTGCCGTGGCCGGTGTGCCGCTGGATTCGATCCGCGATCTCTTGGCCCGGCACCAGGCGCGGCTGGTGCCGCTTGACGGCGAAGGCCGCGACCGGCTGCTTGCCGCTGTGCCGCAGCTTTTCGCCGCCGTGATTCCCGCCGGCAGCTATCCCGGCGCACCGACCGTGGAGACGGTCGCGACGCGCGCCTGGTGGTTCACGCGCGACAGCGAGCCCGATTCCCTGATTTATGGCCTGACGCGCGCGCTGTTCAATCCCGCCAATCGCGCCGGGCTCACCGCCAGCCACCCGGCGGGCCGTGATATCACACTGGACAGCGCGGCGCTCAATCCGCCGGCGCCACTTCATCCTGGCGCCGCGCGATTCTATCGCGAAGCCGGGAAGCTCCATTGAGGCGGTTCTACCGCGGGTCCGGCAGAGTGCCCAAACCCGCCGCAATTTCTTTTTCCGCTGCCGTCTTCCATTCCCGCATGGCAGGCAGTGCCAGCACCCGGTCCATATAGGCACGCACGGGCGCGGGGACTTCCACGCCATAGGTCTCGAAGCGCGACACCACCGGCGCATACATGCAATCGGCTACCGACAGGCGGCCGAACAGGAAATCGCCCTTGTAAGTGGAAAGAGCCTCGCTCCAGGCGTCGATGATGCGCGCGACCTGGGTTTTGGTGTCCTCGCGCAACTCGGGCAGCGGCATCTTGCGCGCGAACTCCATGGAAAGCTGACTGCGCACATCCGGAAAGCCGGTATGCATTTCGCAGGCATAGGAGCGGGCGATGGCGCGGGCATCCGGATCGTCCGGCCACAGGCCCGCTGCGGGATAGCGCTCGGCGACGGTTTCGCAGATGGCCAGACTGTCCCACACTGTCAGGATTTTGCCGTCCTCTTCGATTTTGAGCACCGGCACCTTGCCGGCCGGCGAGTGCTTCAGGATCTGCTCGCGGGTGGTTGGCGCCTCGGTCCGGCGCAGCTGAATATCAACGGTCTCGAAGGCGAGGCCGGCGGATTTCAACGCCACAAAGGGGCGCAGGGACCAGCTCGACCAGTTGCGGGTGCCGACGATCAGGGTATAGCGAGCCATCTGCCCCGCCTCTTCTTGCGATTGCGCGGTCCGATTCTTAAAGTCCCGCTTTGGACTCGGTAAGAGCAAAATATGCATCCAAGCCTTGCATCCGGCGGCAGGAACGCCATTCCGCTTCATGCCGTGACGGCGAAGGACGCCAAGGCCTGGCTGGCGCGGCAGAAGCGCAGCCGGCTTCTGGCCGCTTCCGGCTTCTCCGGCGCCGCCGGCAGCCTGGCGGCATTGCCTGACGCCGGGGGCCAGATCGCGCAATGGGTGCTCGGTCTGGGCGAGGGCAAGGATGCTTTTGCCCTGGCCGCGGCGGCCGAGAAGCTGCCGGCGGGCCTCTACCGGTTGGGCGAGGTGCCGGATTTTTGCGGCGGTGCCCGTGGCGCGCTGGCCTGGTTGATGGGCGGTTATGGCTTTGACCGCTACAAGAAGAAGAGCCTGAAGGGCGCACGCCTGCTGGTGCCATCGGGCGTGGATGGCGAAGAGGTGTCGCGCATCGCCGAGAACCTGTTTCTGGCGCGGGACCTGATCAACACGCCGGCCAATGACATGGGGCCGGCCGAGCTGGAAGCGGCGGCGCGTGCCTTGGCCAAAAAGCACGGGGCCAAGGTCGCGGTGACCAGCGGCTCAGGACTGGCGAAAAACTATCCCCTGATCGCGGCGGTAGGCGCGGGCTCGCCCCGCGCGCCCCGGCTGATCGACATAAGCTGGGGCAAGGCGAACGCGCCGCTTGTGACCCTGGTGGGCAAGGGCGTCTGCTTCGACACGGGGGGCCTGGATCTCAAGCCCTCATCCGCCATGCTGACCATGAAGAAGGACATGGGCGGCGCGGCCTGCGTGCTGGCGGCGGCCGGCATGGCGATGGGCGCGCAGCTGAACCTGCGGCTGCGGGTTCTGATCCCGGCGGTGGAAAATTCAGTGTCCGGCAAAGCCATGCGCCCCGGCGATGTCTTCAAGAGCCGCAAGGGCCTGACGGTGGAGATCGGCAATACCGACGCCGAAGGCCGCCTGATCCTGGCCGACGCTTTGGCCGATGCCGACGATGACAAGCCAGAGCTTCTGATCGATGTCGCGACCTTGACGGGGGCGGCACGCGCTGCCACGGGCATGGAGTTACCGCCCTTCTTCACCGACGACCATCGGTTGGCCGCCGACCTGGTGCGGTTGGGCCATGAGACGCAAGACCCGCTATGGCAATTGCCTTTATGGCGCGGCTATGAGGACACGCTGACAAGCCGCGTCGCCGACCTCAACAACAATCCCGCCTACAATTTCGCCGGCGCGATCACGGCCGCGCTGTTTCTCAACCGCTTTGTCACCCGGACCAAAAGCTGGGCGCATCTGGATATTCCGGCATGGATCGATCGCGCCAAGCCGGGCCGGCCGCTGGGCGGCGAGGCCAACAGTGCCCGTGCGCTCTACGCATTGCTGAAGGAACGTTATGGCTCGCCTCCCCCTCAGCGCGAAGCGCTTGGAGGGGGAGGTGCCCGTAGCAGCGCTCGCGCTGCGAAGGGCGGAGGGGGTCTATGAAAACAGACCAGCGGGTCACGCCTGTCCGCGCCGATCTGGCGGCAGCCCATCTGAAAGGCCAGGTGGACGCGCCGCGCTATGCCGAAGGCAAGAAATTCTCGATCGGCGCGGGCCGCACCGCATTGCGCGTGCGCCCGACCGACGATGCGGGCCAGGACAGTGAACTTCTGTTCGGCGAAAGCTTCACCGTTTATGACCGCGCCAATGGCTGGGTCTGGGGACAGGCCGCGAATGATCTCTATGTTGGTTACGTGCGCGAAAGCGCTTTGATGACGCCTTTCACGCCCGAAGCCAGCATCACCGCCCTGATGGCGCCCGTCTTTGCCGCCGCCGATCTCAAGACACCCGTCCGCGAGCTGCTGCCGCTGAATGCGGCCGTCCCGTTCAAGGGGCGCCAGGGCGACTATGTGAAGATCGCGGATGGCGCCTGGCTGCACCAGCGCCATCTGGAGCCGCTCGGGCAAACGGATTTCGTGGCGATGGCCAAGCGTTTCGTCGGCGTTCCTTACGTCTGGGGCGGCAAGACCGCGGCGGGCCTGGATTGCTCCGGCCTGATTCAGACGGCGCTGCAGGCCGTCGGCAAGGCCGCGCCCCGCGACACCGACATGATGGAAAAGGCGCTGGGCGAACTGGTCGCGTTATCCCAGGTGCGGCGGGGCGATCTGGTTTTCTGGAAAGGCCATATGGGGGTGATGCTGGATGAAACCCGGCTGCTGCACGCCAACGCGTTTCACATGACGGTGGCGATCGAGCCTTTGGATGATGCCGTTGCCCGCATCGCGTCCGCCGCCGGACCGGTGACCAGCGTCAAGCGGCTTTGATTTTGGCGTTGGCGCGGATTTCCCGCACCGACTTGTCCTGATGCGCGATCCACAAGAACAGCCGGTTCAGCAGCGCCAGAGGCCAGGGCATCTTGCGCGCCAGGTCCAGGAACAGCACCACCCGCACCTGGTCTGATTCATTGGCGGCATCGTGCAGGAAGGTGTCGTCGAACAGCACCGCTTCGCCATTCTTCCAGAAATAGCGCTCGCCCTGCTCGATGGCGTCGCGCGCCTGGGTCCGGTCCTGCGCCTCCGGATTGATCCGGATCCAGCATTTGCGGTCCGCATTGTTGTCCGGGATGATCACACCCAGGTGATAGCGGACAAAGCCTTTCCAATAGCCCCAGTGCGGCTTGATGTGCTGATACGGCTCCAGCACCGAGAAGAAGGCGGTGTAGAGGCCGGGAATTCTCTCCAGCAAGGCCGCGGTCTTCGGCGCCAGAGCGCAGTTCTCGTCAATGAAGCTGCCGGACTTGAACATGAAGCTCTTCCAGGCGATCTGATGGATGCCGCCGGAGGTGTAGCTGGTGAGTTCTTCCATCCCCGGGATGCGAAGCTTCTGCCGGATCAGGCTTTCGCATTCGCCGCGGATGGTCGCGTAGTGTTCTGACAGGATCGCGAGCTCTGGATATTCGCTCAGGTCGCGCTCAAAGGCCGGCAGCTTGCGGAAGACGCCACGGCGCTCGGCGCCAATGAAAAGCTCCGCCGCTTGATCCTTTATTCGGCCGGCGAGATTTCCCACGCTAGTGTCCCGATTCCGAAATTCGCATGATCTCTATATCCCGCTCTAAACGAATTTCGGAATCGAAGGACACTAGCGATTCATTGAATCCGAGTGTCGCCTTGGTTTCGAAGTTCGCCAACAGCTTGATATCGGTCATTTGCGAACTTCGAAACCGCGACACTCGCTAATAGCCTCGGCGCAGATCGACGACGTTCTTGAACGGCACGCCGCTTTCGGCGCGGGCGACGCAATCCACCACAAAGGCCGCGGCATTGCGCGGATCGGTGATACCGGCAATGTGCGGTGTCACCGTCACCTTGGAATGGTTCCACAGCGGATGATCCGCCGGCAGAGGCTCAGTCTGAAACACGTCCAGCACCGCCCCGCCCAGCTTCCCGCTATCCAGCGCCGCGATCAGATCTTCTTCCCGGCATTGGCCGCCGCGGCCCACATTCATCACCCAGGCGCCTTCGGGCAGCCCCGCGAACAGTTTCGCGTCCAGGATGTTTTCGGTCTCGGGTGTCAGCGGCAGCATGCAGACCAGGATATCGCAACCAGCCAGGAAGACGGGCAGTTCCTGCGGTCCGGCATAGCTGGTAACGCCGGCCACCTGCTTGCGGCTGCGGCTCCAGCCTGAAACCTGGAAGTCGAACATCAACAGCCGCTCGGCCGTCACCGCGCCGATATCCCCCAGGCCCAGAATGCCGATGCGCAGTTCGCGGCTGGGTTTGGCCAGCATGCGCTGCTTCCAGAGATGATCCTTCTGGGCCTGATCGAAGGCGCGCTGCTGGCGATGGATGATCAGGCAATGCATCAGGACGTATTGCGCCATCTCCCGCTGCAAGGTCTCGTCCACGAATCGCACCACCGGCAGATGGCGGGGAAATTCCGGATCGCGCAGGAAACCGTCCACGCCCGCGCCCAGCGAAAAGATCGCTTTCAGGCGCGGCAGGGTTTTCAGGAAGCCGTGCGGCGGGCGGAAGCCGACGAAATAGTCGATCTGCTGCGGCGCATAGTGATCGGTGCCATGCAGGAAGCCGTTGAAGGCTTCATGCCCGAACAGCGTCTTGCTTAGCGCGTCCCAGCCCGGCGGCAGCAGGAACAGGACATTCGGCTTGCGCCCCATTCGGCAACTTATTTTTTGGGGGCCGCCTCGGCCGGAGCCGCGGTCTTGGCAGCGTCAGCCGGTGCCGCGCCAGGCTTGGCTGCGGCATCGGCCGGTGCGGCCGCATCGGCCTTGGGCGCGGCTTCAGCCGGTGCCGCGGCCGGCTTGGGCGCCGGGATCGCTGCCGGGGCATCGGCGTTGCTGCGCAGGAAGGCGATCAGGTTGATGCGGTCTTCCGTCTTGGAGTCGCCGGCAAAGCTCATCTTGGTGCCGGGGATATAGGCGCCCGGCGACTTCAGGAACTTGAACAGCTCGTCATAGGTCCAGTTGCCGCCCTTGGCCTTCATCGCGCCGGAATAGGAGAAGCCGGCGATGGAGGCGCGGGGACGATCCACCACGCCATACAGTTCCGGGCCGATCTTGGTGGTCTTGGCCGAACTCAAATCGTGACAGGCTTCGCACTTGGCGGAGACCGCCTTGCCAGCCGCCACGTCGGCCTTGGCCAACACCGTGCCCCAATCGGGCATGGCTTCCTCGACGGGCGCGGCCGCGCCGCCGCCAGTGTTCTCGACCACGCCTTCGACCACATAGCCGGGCTTGGCGGGCTTTTCAGGTTCATAGATGTTCTCTGCCACCACGCGGACCACGAAGATGAAGATCGCCGTGCCCAAGACCGCACCGATGATCTTGTTCCACTCAAAGGAATCCATTGCGGGCAAGCTCCCCAAAAGCGCCGGA
>Ga0268266_10000511_pt1 | contig 54689 bp, 34 predicted proteins | sample KBSS13metaG_FD_190356 | JGI IMG/M metagenome (GOLD analysis project Ga0268266, IMG submission 190356) | Switchgrass rhizosphere microbial communities from Kellogg Biological Station, Michigan, USA - KBS S1-3 metaG (SPAdes) (version 2) | ecosystem: Host-associated > Plants > Roots > Rhizosphere...
CCGGCCGGCCACGGTCTCCAACCGCTCGTTCCTGGCGACCGGGGTTCCGCTGACGCCCGGCGAGAACGTCCTCTCCATCACCGCCACGGACGCGAGCGGCAACACCGGCGAGGCGAGGACCACCGTCCGTTTCGAGCCGCCGAGCGGTCCCCGGATCTCCATGGCCTCCGGCAATCTTCAGGAGGGCGTGATCGGGACCGCCCTTTCCGCGCCGCTGGTGGTCACCCTCCTCGATGCGGCGGGCCAGCCGGCGCCTGGCAGGATGGTCCTCTTCAAGCTGCGGGGCAACGACGGCACCCTCGACGGCGGCAAGCGGCAGATCGCGGTGGCGACGGACGCCTCGGGCCGGGCTTCGGCCCATTTCACGCTCGGCCTGCGGGCGGGAGTGGGAAATCAGGTGGTCGAGGCCTCGTCCACGGGCTTCCAGGGGGCGGCGGTGTTCCTGGCGACGGCGCGGCCCGGCGCGCCCACCCTCCTCGTCGTGGATTCAGGCGATCAGCAGGTGGGCATCGCCGGCCGTCTTCTCCCCCGGCCCCTGGTGGCCGTGGTGATCGATCGGGGTCATAACCGGCTGGAAGGGACCGCGGTGAGGTTCAGCGTCGCGCAGGGCCGGGGCCGCTTCGAGAACGGCCTGCAGGAAGCGCTGACCTTCTCGGACAGCGACGGGCGCCTGATCCTCCCCTTCGAGCTCGACCCCGAGGAGGGGATCGCCAACAACATCGTGGAGGGGAGGATCGACGGCTCGGACGCGGGCCCGGTCGTGAGCTTCGTCGCCTCGGGGCGGGCGGCGGGCGATCCGGCCGCGACCTCGATCAGCGGCGTGGTGCTCGACAACACGAGCCAGCCGATCGCCGGAGTGACCCTGCGCATCCTGGACACCGCGCTGACCGCGCGGACCGACGACAAGGGGCTCTTCCGGATCCCTGGGGCCCCGGTGGGCACCGTCAAGCTGATCGTGGACGGCAGCACCGCCGAGCGGCCCGGCTCGTGGCCGGACCTCGAATTCGCGCTGACCACCATCCCGGGGAGGGACAATACGGTCAACATGCCGATCTACCTCCTGCCCCTGGATCAGCGCAACGGCCTGGCCGTGGACGAGACGCGCGGGGGAACGCTGACGCTGCCCGAGGTGCCCGGCTTCGCGCTGGAGATCGCTCCCGGCTCGGTGACTTTTCCGGGAGGCTCCCGGAGCGGAGTGGTGAGCGTCACAGTGGTGCACAATGACAAGGTGCCCATGGTTCCCAACTTCGGCCAGCAGCCGCGTCTGATCGTCACCATCCAGCCCGCCGGCGCCCGCTTTGACCCGCCGGCCCGCCTCACCCTGCCCAACGTGGAGGGCCTCGCCCCGGGCGCCGTCACCGAGATGTACTCCTTCGACCACGACCTCGGCCATTTCGTGAGTATCGGCCCCGCCACCGTGAGCGAGGACGGCTCGGCGATCGTCTCCAACCTCGGCGTGGGAGTCCTCAAGGCAGGCTGGCACTGCTGCGGAGATCCGGCGGCGGGCGGGACGCCTGAAGATTGCGCGGATTGCTTGAAGTGCACAGGAAACAATTGCGTCCCAGATGCAGGTGCGTTTTGCCACACTTGCAGGCCCGGAACGGGCAAAGCTTGCGACGGGGAGGGACACTGCAAGACGGGACAGGAATTAATCCCTAAGATCTGTAATGGAATGGGAATCCAGGAAGCGGATCAAAGGGAGCTGACGTGCGATCAGGTCCCTGACCTCCTGGGTCAGGAAGGCCTCTGTGGCGTAGCCATTGCCGTGACTTATGTGGCAGTAACGCACAACTGCGACAGCGTTGACTTGGCCGGTGCGAAATTCATAGAAAAGGTAACCAGTGATCCTAAATGCGGCAGCCCAGGTCAAATCGCACAGAGAAACGGGAATGTCTATCCGGGCAACCGTTTTGTCTCCCATCCGGGAGAGCGCTTCCGCGATTACTACTGGCTATGCATGCCCCCCGAAGACTTTGCTGAGAGTTGCCAGGAAACGTTCACTCAAGAAATCTATATAGATGGTTGCCATGTAGCGACAAAAACGATTACTTTTAAGATAACAAAGACCGAGAGCGGGTGTGTCGGTACCGTACAGCGAGATTAAGGAGGTCGCCTTGAGATTACTGAGCTCATTGCTGATTGGCTCCATTATCATATGCAATGGTGCCGCTCAGGCAGTGCCATGGGATTGTCAACGAGGCGGTCCATCCGCAGAGTGGGTCCTGGCAAGCCGCCCTCCGGTAGGCGATCTAGAGGGGCACCTGGGAGCAGAAATATTTTTACGCCTGCATCAACAAGGCATCCCAGTGTCTTTCATATTGAGAAGTTCAGAAGACCCCTACGTTCGGCTCAAGGTAGGCTCGACAACGACAACGAGAGAAATTCTAGAGAATATTTTAACGCAAGCCAAAGGCTACCGCTTTGGTGTAATTGCTGGGCGGGTCGTGCTCTATCCAGAGGACGAAAGGTATGATGCTCAAATCAATATAACTAACAGGAGCGACGTAACGCGAGGAGCGGCCATATATCCTTTGCTCAGGGAACTAAGAGAGAAGAGCGAAGCCCTTCGCCGCCTCAAGCTGCCAGCACTTCGAGGTTATGGGAAAAGCATTTACGGCTACAAGGTGAAAATAGGCGGCACGCACACGGTTATTGAACATATGGTATCTCTGATCGGCAACGATCCTTCGGTTGCTCTCCGAATGATGCCGGAGGAAGATGGCAACCTCTTGTATCTTCTTGATTGGACTCCTGTCGTCAGGAAGATAAGCGCTCGGGCTCCTTTGACCATTGCGGCAGGGGAGGCCTTTAGCGTAACCGTGACGGGTACTCTCGCCGATGGCACTTCTATCTCGCTCGAAGGAGAGGGCTGCGGCGTAGAATATAGCGCTATCAATAGAGAAATAGTGGAGGTCGACGACTTGGGGCGTGGCGTGGCCCGGAAGAAGGGCATTGGCATTATTGCCGTTGACTACGAGGATCAGTATGCCAGTGTCAAGATTCAAGTCCAGTAGCCTATTTATAGCGGCGCTGGCAGGCGACCTTCCGTAATGATTTTTGATTTACCGAGACTAGACAGCGAGGATTCGGGAGACGACATGACCTCACGGAAGAGATTCCTCCGCTTGATCCTGGCCGTTGCCGCGGCCGGCGTCTCCACGGCGGCCTTCGCCCAGCTCGATTCCTCCTGCATGGTCAGCGCTTTCAACCGCACGGCGCCCGTGCAGGCGGATGGCGTCTGGGTTCTTCCGAACGTCCCCGCCGGCCTGGGGCAGGTGCGGGTGCGGGCGACCTGCGTTCAGAACGGCTTCGTGCGGTTCGGCGCCTCGGCTTTGCTCACAGTGCCTCCGAATGGCACCGTCAAGGTGCGGGATATTCTGTTTCAGGGCCCGCCACCGGTGCCGTCGAGCCTCTCTCTCGTCTCCTCCCAGCCGGTTCTGAGCACGATCGGCCAGACGGTGCAGCTCTCGGCATTCGTCACCTACTCGGATGGCTCGACGGCGGACGCGACGGCGGCGGACAAGGGGACGGATTACCGGTCGAGCAACCCGGCCATCGCGTCGGTGGACGCCAACGGCCGGGTGACCGCACGCGCCAGCGGCGTGGTGGTGGTGAGCGCGGTCGACGAGGGAGCCCTGGGGGTGATCCGCCTCCAGGTGGTGACCTCGGGGGATTCGGACGGCGACGGTCTGCCCGACGATTGGGAGCTGGCGCATGGGCTGGATCCCAACAATCCGGTGGATGCTCTGGACGACCCCGACCAGGACGGCCTGACCACCCTGGCCGAATATCAGGGCGGGACGGATCCGTTCCATCCCGACTCCGACGGCGACGGCCTGCCCGACGGCCGCGAGGTCGAGCTGCGGACGAATCCGCTGCTCGCCGACACCGACGGCGACGGACTGCGCGACGGCCTCGAGGTGAGGACCGGCAGCGATCCGCTCGATCCCGCGAGCTTCAATCTGGCGGCGGCTCTCCAGTCCCTGACCGTGACCCCGGGGCAGGTCCGGATCGTGTTCAACACCGTCTTCGGCGAAGCCTCGCGCCAGCTCGAGGTCGCCGGCCAACTGATCGACGGCACCCGCCTCGACGTCACCTCCCGCCGGTACGGCACGGCGTACGCTTCCTCGGATCTCACGATCGCCAACTTCGGTGCCGAGGACGGCAGGGTGTTCGCCGGACGCAACGGCGAAGCCGTGGTCACGGCCGCCGTGGGCGGTTTTTCGGCGCGCGCGAACGTGGCGGTCGAAACCTTTTCGCCGCGGGCGCTCTCTTTCATCAACCTTCCCGGTTATCCCAACGCCGTCGCGGTCGCCGGCGACTACGCGTTCGTGGCGGCCGGCGCCACGGGCCTCCAGGTCGTCGACGTGACGAATCTCCAGGCGCCCGTCCTGGTGGGCGCGGTCGATACTCCCGGCAACGCCAACGACGTGCGGATCGTGGGCAGCCATGCCTTTGTCGCGGACGGCATCACCGGGGTGGTCGTGGTGGACGTGAGCGATCCGCGCTCCCCCCGGATCGTGGGCCGCGAATCGACGGCGGGGCCGGCCACCGATCTCGTGGTGGTGGATGGAAAGGCGTATGTGGCGGATGAGGTGGGACTGAGCATCGTCCAGGTGTCCGATCCCGCGCATCCGCTCTTTCTGGGAACGGTTTCCCTGCCGGGGCGCGCCCGCGGGGTGGACGTCGCCGGCAATCTCGCCGTCGTCGCGTCGTCCTCCGCCGGAGTCTTCGTCCTCGACGTGGCCGATCCCGAAAATCCCGTGATCGTGGGCCAGACCGCCACGCGGCCGGACGGCACGTCGAACGCGGCGGACGTCACGATTCATGAGCGCCTGGCCTATGTCGCCGACGGAGCGCCGCGGGTTCTGGGCGGAGTGCGGATCATCGATTTCCGGAATGCCGCGAATCCGGTGGTGGTGGGCGCCAGCGGCGATGCCTATGGCTTGAGCTCGGTGGCCTTCGATCGCGGGCTGGTGCTCGCCTCGGATTACTTCTTCGTCAATTCGGTGCCGATCTTCGGCGGCGATCCCGGGACCGTTCTGCTCCGGAGTCTCGTCGATTTCTCGCGCTACAACGACGACGAGGGGGAGAGCCTCACGGTCCGGGATGGAGTCGTTTTTCTCGTCGCGAGCCAGTGTTGCACGCAGAGGGGGGACAACGGCTCCACCGGCGGCGGAGCCCTCTTCATCGGCCGCTACGCGGTCTCGGAGGAGGGGGACACGACGCCGCCGACGGCTTCGCTCATGGCGCCTCCGCCGGGCGTGACGGCGGGGGAGCGCTCCTTTCTCAAGCTCCGCGCCGAGGCGCACGACGACGGCATCGTGGACTCGGTCCAGTTCCTGGTGAACGGCCAGCCGGTCTTCACCGACTACACCTCGCCTTACGAATACGTCCTGCAGGTGCCCACGGGAAGCGCGCCACGGATCACGATCGGTGCCGTCGCCACCGATCTGGCGGGAAATCGGGGGAATGCCCCGGAGGTGGCGGTGGCGGTGACGCCGAACAGCCAGGCGCCCAACGTGGCCCTCCTCGCTCCCGTCGCGGGGCAGGCGGTCACCGAGGGGACCTTTCTTACGATCGCGGCGGAGGCGAACGACGATCAGGGCGTGGTGAAGGTGGAGTTCCGCGTCAACGGAACGCCGGCAGCCTCGGTCTCGACGGCCCCGTACCGCTTCAGGTACCAGGTTCCGGCCGGAGCGAGCGAGCTCGCGGTGACCGCTGTGGCCTATGACAGCTTCGGTCCGTCCGCTCCGGCGGGCCCGGTCATCGTTCCGGTCCAGCCCGACACGCCACCGACCGCCATTCTGCTCGCGCCTCGGGACGGCGCCCAGGTCGTCGAGGGGACGCCGGTTCAGATCGTGGCCGGCGCCTCCGACGACGTCGGGGTCCGGACCGTCGAGATCCTCCTCAATGGAATTCCGCGAGTGATCCTCTCCAGCCCGTTCCAATGGACGCTTTACGCGCCGCCGGCGGGCGAGACGATACGGATCCAGGCGATCGCCGAGGACACGGGGCTCCACCGCACCGCCTCCCCCGAGATCACGATCGCCAGCATCCCCGATCCTCTGACCACGATCCACGGCCGCACGGTGGATGTCGCGGGCGTTCCTGTGGCCGGCGCACGGGTCGAGGTGGGGAGATCGTTCGTCCTCTCGAGCGGCGACGGCTTCTTCTCGCTGGCCGGGCTGCCCACCACGGGCGGCGACTTCCAGCTCAGCGCCTCGGCCGTGGTGGACGCTTTCATGCTCAACGGACGCCTGGCGGAGCCGGTCTCGCCGGTTCCGGGCGAGGTGATCGAAGTCGGGAACGTCGAGATGGCACGCGACGATCCGGGCACCACCGTCACCGGACGGGTGGCGGACGAGGCCGGCACGCCGCTGCCGGGCGCCACGGTCAAGGTCTACGACGACCAGGCGATCTTCACGGCCTCGTCAGGCCCGGACGGCCGCTTCACCGTGGCAGGAGTCCCATCCGCCCAGAGCTTCACGGTCAGCGCCACGATCATCGTCTCGGGGACCCGGCTGCGGGGTGCGATCAGCGTCTCGCCGAGCGGGACCGAGATCACCGACGCCGGCGACGTCGCCGTCTACCCGGTGGAGTTGCCGGACCCCGGGACCACGGTGACCGGCACGGTCCTCGACTCCTTCACCAATCAGCCCGTCGCCGGGGCGCGGGTCTTCGTCTTCACCTCCTTCGACGCCTTCCCGACTCTGACCGGCGGGGACGGCACCTTCTCGATCTCCGGCGTGCCGGCCGCGGACGGCTATCTCTTCGCCGCCGCGTCCGCGGTGATCGAAGGGCTGCTCTGGAAAGGCGGGTCGTTCAGCGTCCCCGGAGAGCCGGACGGCACCACGGACCTGGGGAGCTTCTATCTCACGCCAGGCGGAATCGGGCAGGTGCTCCTGCCACCCGATCTTCTTCCCCTCCAGCGCTCCCTCCCGTGGGGCGACCGGCGCTTCGACGCGCCGGCCTGCCGGGCGGCGCTCGGAGGGCTCTGAGCGGCCATCTCCCTCGGCGGGAACCCGATCACGGTGAGGTAAGGCAGCTCCCCCCTGTAACCTTTTCCTCCCATCCTGCGTAGAGAGGTTCGGAAGGCAGTACCCCGAACCCAAATAAAACGACTCCGAGGTCGTCTGGCAAGAAAGAAGGGCCTCTCATGCGCAAGAACAAGAAGTGGGTGATCGCTGGTTCCGCGGTGGTGATTCTGGCGGGGAGTCTCGTCGTGGCCCGCGCCACCACCAAGACGAAGCCCGAGGTGGTGGATTCGCCGTTCCGTCTCGGCAAGGTGCAGTCCGAGGATCTGCAGGTGAGCGTGCGCGAGGTCGGCGTGGTCGACCCCGAGATCAAGGTGGACGTCAAGTCCGCGGTGTCGGGACGGATTCAGGCCCTCCGCGTCCGCGAGGGGGACGTGGTCAGGACCGGCCAGGTCCTGGCCGAGGTCGAGCCCGACGTCAACCAGGCGCAGTCGCTCTCCGACGTCAAGTCGGGCGTCGCCCAGGCCACCCTCAAGCTGCGCGACGCCGAGCGCGAGCTCGCCGCCCAGCAGGCGCTGTTCGACAACGGCCTGATCGGCAGCCAGGCGCTGCGCAACTTCCAGACCACGCGCGACATCGCCGCCGAGTCGCTGGCCAACGCCCGGTCGCGCTATCAGATCGTCGAGGACCACGGGATTCCGATCTCCGGCGCCTCCAACAGCCAGCACGCGCGGGTCACCTCGCCGATGTCCGGGGTGGTGATCAATAAAGGCGTCGAGCTCGGCGAGACGGTGACCTCCGGCGTCTCCTCGTTCAACGAGGGCACGGCGATGTTCACCGTCGCCGATCTCAAGTCGCTGATCATCCGCGTCAACCTCAACGAGGTGGACATCGCCAAGGTGCGCAAGGGGCAGCCGGTGCGCGTCACCCTCGACGCCTACCCGCAGAAGATCTTCACCGGCAAGGTGCGCTTCGTTGCCCCCGCCGCCAAGGTGGTGGACAAGATCAAGGTTTTCGAGATCGAGGTCGCCCTCGACCATCTCGACGACTCCTTCCGCACCGGCATGAGCGCCAACGTCGAGATCCTGGGCGAGCGGCGCGCCAGCACCCTGTCGATCCCGCTCGAGGCCCTTCAGCGGCGCGACGGCGCGACCGTCGTCTACCGCTTGAAGGCCGGCCTGCCGCCGCAGGAGATCGCCAAGGCGCGCGAGGCCCTCGACGGCCGCAGCAAGTTCGTCTGGCTGTCCGAGAACTGGAAGGATTATTTCGAGCCGGTGCCGGTGAACGCCGGGATCGCGACCCTCGAGCGGGTCGAGATCATGAACGGCCTGCGCGCCGGCGACCAGGTGGCTCTCGAGGACGTGACCCGCAAGAAGGTCGAGAAGGACGACGAGAACAACTAGCGACCGGATCCTTGGGGAGAACGAGCCATGAGAATCATCGAAACCAGGGGCCTGGAGAAGGTCTACGGCAGCAGCAACAACGCGGTCCACGCCCTGCGCGGCGTCGACCTGAACATCGAGAGCGGCGAGTTCGTGGCCCTGATCGGCCCCTCGGGCTCCGGCAAGAGCACGCTGATGTCGATCCTCGGCTGCCTCGACGTCCCCACCGGCGGCACCTACGCCCTCGACGGCCGGCAGGTCGAGGGGCTCACCGGCGCGGACCTCGCGGCGATCCGCAACGAGAAGATCGGCTTCATCTTCCAGCAGTACAACCTGCTGCCGAAGGCCACGATCCTGCGCAACGTCGAGCTGCCCATGCTCTACGCCGGCGTGCCGCGCCGGGAGCGCCGCGAGCGGGCGCTCGATCTGCTTGCCAGGGTGGGCATTCCGGACAAGGCCGGCGTCCTGCCCGGCCAGCTCTCCGGCGGCCAGCGCCAGCGCGTGGCGATCGCCCGCGCCCTCGCCAACCGGCCGGCGCTGCTGCTCGCCGACGAGCCCACCGGCGCCCTCGACACCAAGACCGGCGAGGAGGTGCTGGCGCTGTTCCGCGAGCTCCACGCCCAGGGCAACACCGTCGTGCTGGTGACCCACGATCCGGGGATCGCCGCCCGCGCCGAGCGCCGCGTCGAGCTGCGCGACGGCCTCCTCCTGCGCGACTGGAAGGAGGAGGCGGCATGAACGCCAGCGGCGCCTTCCGCGAGCGCCTGTTCGAGTCCTGGATCGAGCTGCGCGCCAATCCCGGACGCTCGTTCCTCCAGGCCCTGGGCGTGATGCTGGGCGTCGCCTCGGTGCTCGGCGGCTTCTCGATCTCGGACAGCCAGCGGCAGCAGGCGGAGCGGCTCTTCGCCCGCCTCGGCGGCATCGACAAGCTCAACGTCCTGCCCGCCGATACCGTCTACCAGGGGACGCCGAGCGCCCTGCGCAGCGCCAACCTCGGCCTGCGTCTGGAGGACGCGGTCGAGGGGGGGAACATGGCCTCGGCCAAGGCGGTCGACGGCACCAGCGTGGTCAAGCAGGCGCGGGCGCGGGTGCGCTCGGAGTTCGCCGACCAGGAGCGCGACGTCAACGGCATCGGCGCCGACTACATCCCCCTGAACGGCTACGAGATCGAGCAGGGGCGCGGCTTCTCGGCCCACGAGCTCGCCACCGGCGCGCCGGTCGCGGTGCTCGGCGCCGAGGCGGCCGGCGTCTTCTTTCCCACTGGCGAGATCCTCGGCAAGCCCTTGCGCATCGGCGACGTGCCGGTGACGGTGATCGGCGTCTTCGAGGAGAAGAGCTTCCATTTCCAGGAAGGGCAGCAGAACGTCTTCGCCTGGCGCAACAAGATCGTGGCGGTCCCCTCCCGGCTGATCGCCGCGCGCATGGAGGGGGACGCCTATAACCGCGTCGACCGCGTCACCTTCCGCATCCCGAATCTGGAGGCGATGGCCGACTTCTCCCGCGAGCTGACCTCGCTCGTCGGCGCCAATCACCGCCTGCAGCAGGACTTCCGCCTCGACGACGTGTACAAGCGGCAGGAGCGCCAGCGCAGCCAGGGGGATGTCTACAACATCATCTTCATGCTCTCGGGAGTGCTGGCGCTGATCGGCGGCGGCATGGTCAACGTCAACATCCAGCTCGCCTCGCTCAAGGAGCGGGTGCGCGAGGTGGGAGTCAAGATGGCGATCGGCGCCACCGGGGGCGAGATCTTCAAGACCTTCATGACCGAGGCGCTGCTGCTCACCCTGCTCGGCAGCGCCGCCGGCTACGCCGTCGGCATCGCCTTCTCGTGGGTGATCACCCGGTCGATCGGCGTCCCGCTGTCGATCGCGCCGATGAGCTTCCTCTGGGCCACCCTGCTGGCCCTCGTCTTCGGCTTCCTGTTCGCGCTCTATCCGGCCGCCAAGGCCAGCCGGCAGTCGCCGATGGAGGCGTTGCGCTATGAGTGACGCACTGCCCACGTTCACCCCGGTTACGGGGACCGTCCGTCGCCGGGGCCTCGGCGTCCGTCTGGCCCTGGTCTGGGAGGTCGTCACCGGCGGCCTGATCGAGCTCTGGGCGCACAAGCTGCGCTCGATCCTCACCCTGACCCTGCTGATGCTCGGCGTCTTCGCCCTGGTGGTGATGACCTCGGTGCTCGACGGCGTCAAGGACAAGGTCTCCACCGGTTTCGCCGGCATGAGCTGGGACGGCACGCTGGTCCTCGCCCCCAAGGCCGCCAAGACCTCCGAGGAACAGAAGCGCTTCGCGATGAGCACCGGCCTGCGCTACGAGGATCTGGCGCGCGTCGCCGTGCCGCACCCCAAGGTGCTGGGGTTCTCCCCGCGCGCCAGCAAACGGAGCGTGGTGCAGACGGTCGGCGGCGGCGAGCGCATCTTCGTCAACGGCGTCAGCGCCGACTACACGTTCCTGATGGACCGCCCGGTCGGCCTCGGCCGCGGCCTCACCGCGGACGACCAGCGGCGGCACTCGACGGTGGCGGTGGTGGGAGCGACCCTCGCCTCGAAGCTGTTCGGCGGCAGCGATCCGGTGGGGAAGGACGTCGTGATCGAAGGCGTTCCCTACCGCATCGTCGGCGTGCTGGCGGGCGGGCAGATCTTCAACGAGGAGATCTACCAGGACGCCAACGGCGTCCTCATCCCGCTCGAGACCTACATGGACCGCATGGACACCGACCACCAGCTCACCCAGATCTCGGTGAAGCTGAAATCGAAGCGCGATCTCGACGAGATCTCCGCGGTGATGATCGCCCGCGCCCGCCAGGCCCATCACGGGATCGAGGACGTGGAGGTCAAGAACCTCGACGCCGAGCTGGCCCGCGCCTCGGGGGACTTCCAGAACCAGATGCACGGCTGGGCCGTGGTGCTGCTCAGCCTCGCCGGTACGGTGCTGCTGGTGGGCGGGGTGGGGGTGCTGTCGGTGATGCTGATCTCCTTCTCCGACCGGCGCTACGAGATCGGTCTGCGCAAGGCGATCGGCGCCAATGACGGTCAGATCCTGGTGCAGTTCCTGCTCGAGGCGCTGGTCCTGGCGGCGATCGGCGCCTCGATCGGCACGCTGGCGGGCAGCGCCCTCTGCCGGGCCCTCTCCGACAAGTTCCCCTGGGGCTTGGTGGTCAACCCCTACGGGCTCGCCGCCGCCTGGGGGATCGCGCTCGTCCTCGCCGCCGGCTTCGGCCTCTACCCGGCGATCCGGGCGGCGCGGCTGTCGCCGATGGAGGCGATGCGGTAGGGCCTCTCCAAGGCGGATTCAAGACAGATTCCAGACAACTCTCAGAGTCCTCACAGGCGGCCGGACCTCCCGTGCCGCCAGAGTCCTGCTGTCCGGCGGCAGTTTCGCCGCCGGGCGGACAGGGAGCTCGAACATCATGATGACTTTGCGTTTCTGGACTCGAATCCTCTGTGTGGCGGCGCTGCTCGCGACGGTTCCGGCGGTGCGCGCGCAGGACGTGCCGCTGAGCCTGGACGACGAATACGCCCAGATGGCCGGGAGGATGCCCGGCTTCGGCGGCCTGTACGTCGACGAGCGGGGCATCACCCACGTCTATCTTCAGGACGTCACCCGCGCCGGCGAGATGCGGGGGTTGGGCGACCGCGTGGTCTTCCAGCAGGGCGAGTACGATTTCCGCGATCTCCAGGCCTGGAAGGACCAGGTGCGGCCGCAGCTCGCCGCGGCGGGAGCGGTGTTCCTCGATATCGATGAACGGCGCAACCGCCTGGTCTTCGGGGTGGAGCGCGAGGCGATCGACCGGTTCACCGAAGAGCTGCGGAGATTCCTCGGCGGCACCCGGGTGCCGCCCGAGGCGGTGATCGTCGAGGCCGCCGATCCCATCGAGCCGCTGGAGCTGCTCACCGACAAGATCCGGCCGGTTCCCGCCGGCGTGCAGATCAGCAATGGCGCCGGCTTCTGCACCCTCGGCATCAACGCCGTCCGGCTGGGCGTCAAGGGGTTCATCACCGCCTCGCACTGCACGGCGACGCGCGGCGTCGTCGAAGGCACAGTCTTCTCTCAGAGCACGTCCGGAGCGGGCAACCAGATCGGCGTCGAGACGTTCGATCCGCCGTTCTTCACCGGCGGCTCCTGCCCCTCCGGACGGAAGTGCCGGCGCTCCGACACGGCATTCGCCGCCTACGACTCCACCAGCCTTTCCGCGGGCGCGAAGATCGCCAACCCGCTCGTCTGGGGCCTGGGCTTCGGCACCCTGCTGGTCAACCAGTTCACGCCGCGCCTGCCTGTGTCGGGATTCCTGTTCGGCAGCGTGTCGTCCGGCTCGCTGATCTTCAAGGCCGGGCGCACCACGGGCGGCACCCTGGGAACGGTGATCAACACCTGCGCCGACACCAACGTCATCGGCACGACGATCACGATGGTCTGCCAGGACCGGGCGGGAGCCGGATCGGCCCCGGGAGACAGCGGCTCGCCGGTGTTCGTCCAGAACGGTGGAACGGCCACTCTGGCGGGCATCCTGTGGGGCGGCAGCAACGGGACCTACGTCTACAGCCCCTGGATCTTCATCTTTTCGGAGCTCACCGGGCCGAACCCTCTCGTGCCATAAACGCCGGGCCCCGTCGGGGCCGGATCGCCGCGGTCGGGTAGACTCTCTGCCCAGATGCCCGACCGTTATCGCTTCGGCCCCTTCGACCTGGACGCCGCCGAGCACAGCCTGCTGGCCCAGGGCCGGCCGGTGGCGCTGACTCGGCGTGCCTTCGACACGGTGCTCTACCTCGTCCGCCATCCCGGCCGGCTGGTCACCCGCGACGAGCTGATCGCCGCCGTCTGGGGCGAGACGATCGTTGAGGAAGGCAATCTCCACTGGACCATCAGCGCCGTCCGCAAAGCCCTCGCCCAGGAATCCGGTGAGACCTGGATCGAGACCGTCCGCGGCCTCGGTTATCGGTTTCTCGGCACCGTCGAGGCGGTCGGGGAGGATGCGGTGCCTGAAAGCCCGCCGCCGGTGGCTCCGGTCCCGGCGGCTCCCGGGCGCCGTCCCTGGCGGCTCTGGCTGGCCGCCGGCCTCGGCGCCGTCCTGCTCGCGACGGCGGGAGGCTGGTGGATCGCCGGCCGGTCCGCCGGCCGCTCCAGGACGGCCCCGGAGGCCCGGCGGCTCTATGCCGAGGGGCTGGAACGGCTCCAGCGCCGGGACGCATTGAACGCCGCCGACCGGCTGGAGGGGGCCGTCCGCGCCGACCCCGGCTCCCCCGATGCCTGGATCGCCCTGGCGGAAGCCTACGAGCTGCTGGGCGCCGAGCGCCGGGCCGAGGACGCCGCCTTGAAAGCCGCCCAGCGATCGAACGGGCTGCCGGAGCCGCGGCGGCTGGCGGCCGAGGCCACCTACCTCCGCATCGCCCACCGGCTGCCGGAGGCGGTCGACCGCATGCGCCGCGCGTACGAGATCTCGCGGCACGAGCTCGCGGCCGGTCTCGCGCTGTGCGAGACCGAGGGGAAAGCCGGGCAGCACCGGGAAGCCCTGGCGACCCTCGCCGAGCTGCGCCGGGAGCACCCCGCGGAGCGCGGTGACCCTCGCTTCGCCATGCTCGAGGCGGACACCTATGCCGGCCTCGAGGACTACCGCAACGAGAAGATCGCCGCGGAGCGTGCCCTCGCCGCCGCCCGGAGCCGGGGAATGGTCCAGATCGAGGTGCGCGCCCTGCTGCAACTGGCGCTCGCGCGACTCCGCTCGGGCTCCGCCGCCGACTGCCGCCCGGCGCTCGCCGACCTTGCGCTGGCCCGCCGCCGGGCCGAGGCGACCGGCGACCGTTTCCTCGTTGGCGGCGTCCTCCACAACCTCGGCGCCGTTCTCTCCCACTGTGAGGATCCGGCCGGCTCCGAACAGGCCTACCGGCAAGCGATCGACCTCTACCGGGAGATCGGAGCCCGGGGCAAGCTCCCGGCCCTGCTCTACAACCTCGGCGGCAGCCGGCTCTACGCCGGCGACCTGTTCGGGGCGGACAGCCTGATGCGCGAGGCGCTCGAGACCTGCGAGACCCAGACGGCACCCTGCCGGGAGCGGTTCCTCTCCGCCGTCGGCGCCAACCGTCTCCACCGCGGCGAGCTGGCCGAGGCCCGCCGGATGATCGATCAGGGGATTCAGCGCAACTCGAAGATCGGTAACCGCAACCGCGTCGCCGAGGCCCGGGGCTTCCTGCCCGATCTCGCCTTCTGGAGCGGCGACCTGGAGCAGGCGGTCGAGCTGCAGCGCCAGGTTCTGACCCTGCGGCAGGAGATCGGCACGGTGGGGGGCATCGCCTGGGCCCGGTCCGACCTCGCGAACTGGCTGGCCGAGGCCGGCCATGGCGCCGAGGCGCTGGAGTCCGCGCGCCTGGCGGTCGCCATGGCCTCCCGGCAGGGCGATCCATCCCTCGACGCCTGCTCGCGCGCCAGCCTCGCTCTCGCCCACCTCGTGGCTGGGGATCTCACGTCAGCGGATCGCGAGAGCGCCCGCGCGCTTGCCATTTTGCACCCGCCGGGCCAGCCTTTCTGCTCGTTCACGGTACTGCGGGTGCGAACCCAGGTGCTCCTCGCCGGCGGCCAGCTCGACGCCGCCGGGACCTCGATCGACGAGGGGCTGGAGCTGGCGAGGCGCGGCGGCTTCGTCACCTACGAGCTCCAGAATCGCCTCTTGCAGGCCCAACTGGCGCTGGCTCGCGGCAGGACGGGAGAAGCCCGGAAGCTCGCGTCGGACCTCGCCACCGAGGCCCGCGCCAAAGGCTTCGGGATCATCGCGCAGCGCTGCGCTCTCCTGATCCCGTGATAGCCCCGCGCCTTCGCCGATCTCCACGCTTGCTGCTAGTCTTCCAACATGTTGAGCATCGCCGCTCTCGCCTTCGCCGCATCGCTGCCCGTCATCGACTCCATCCGCATTGAGTCGCGTTGGGGCGGCTTTGGGAAGCCGAGCGCGACGACGTACACGATCATGCGCCGCGGCAATCACTATGAGCGAACGTCCGCCACGGTCCCGCCCGATGCTGTCGACCGTTTCGTGGCTGCGATAACGGCGGCTCCCGTCGAGCGGAAGACGGCAATCCGCGATCTTGCGACGAGCCGGTGGCTGATTGCGCGTGCGACTGAACCGTCCGACGATGTCTCTGTTCCCGTCTGCTCGCCGGAAGCTAAGCAACTCTTCCAGCAGCACCTTGCCGATCCCGAGGAGGCGCTGAGGGCGCTTGACCGGTATTTCTCTGCCCGCTGGACGGATGATTATCCTTTTATTTCGATCGATGTCACGTTCGATGGTCGACCGGCAATTCATCTCGAATCGCATGCACAGCCAGCCTTGATGCTCCCTTGGAATGTGGGCAACGCTGAGACTTGGAATCCCGAGATTCCACGCGCGATCGTCGGCCTCCTGCCGAGTGGCGCAGAGCCGCGCCTGACCGATCCTAACCTTGCAAGTGCGTATGTGGACCAGGTCGCACAAGAGATGCGCCACGAGCTCGACGATCTCGAGGAACGCTGCGTTCATCGCAGGTTTCTCGCGGCCGTCGAGAAACAGTTCGAGATCGTCCGCATCTATCACGGATCGCCGGGCTGTTTCACGGCATACGTTCGCCGCGCCGATTTTCCAGCGAACCTCGTGCTGACTCTTGTAATCAACGACGATGACAAGCCGGAGGCGCAGGGAAAACTCGAACGCACGGTTCAAAGCACTAGTGCGTGGATGGATTTCGTGCGCGACTACGTTGGAAAGCATCCCGAAGGACACTTTGCGATCTGGTTCGCCGATGGCGTCTCAGTCGAAGGCGACAATCGCGCGGTCAGAATCAGCGAGTACGATCCTGCATCCGGCATCGTGAGCCATCCGCGCATCGTTTTCCCGGATGGCCGCGTCACCGAGGACAGCCCCTGACCCTGTACTAGTCCTTGCGGCGTCATCCGCCGGAGCCGGCGAGTCATCCGCCGGAGCCGGCGAGCCCGCCGAGAAGTTCCAGGCGATTCCACAGCTGACCGGCTGGTGAGGGCCCCGTCTTCGAGCGACGCTTCAAGGCTACCCCGGTGACGACGAAAAGAAGGCGCAGGTCGAGCGTCTGAAGTACGTCATCGCAAATGGCGTGAAGGAGGACTTGGTGGAGAAGGTCTTGGACTGGCCGGGGGTGAACACCGCAGCGGCCTTGCTCCAGGGCAACCTCTGACGAAGGGTGGCGCTGGGGAGCGCCACCCTCGGGACAGCCTTCCTGCGCGCTACTGGCTATCGTGCGGCACCAGCACGTCGGCCGAGGCCGTGGTGCTCTTGCCGGACGCGTCCGTGGCGCGGTAGGTAATGGTGTAGGTTCGGTCGTTACCCGTTCCGCTCCTCTCCGCACGGAGGAAGATCCGGCCGTTCTCGGTGATCACGATATCGCCGGGCGTGTTGCCGGAGCCCTGGCCATCCTCAGACTCAGAAGTGGTGACGGAGAGGAGCGTCACGCGCGGGTGCGGGTCGGTGTCGTCGCTCACCTTGAGGATAGGCGCGACTTCAACCAATTCGTGGTTCACGGGAGTCAATACGGCAGGCGAGACCTCGATACTAAGCCTCGGCGGGGCCGTATCCGTTCCACCACCACCACTGCCGGCCGACTGGAACATGTCGTTGAGGGCCGCAGTGAGATCCTCGACGCCAGCGCCGGGCAGGAAGAAGAAGAGGCCACCCGTCTGCTCCGAGATTTGGGAGAACACTGCACGCGCGGACAGAATACCGGAGCCATCATCGGACAGGCTCGCCTTGCCAGTGTCAACTGCCGAGGCAGTGGACAGCGCGACAGCTACGCAATCCCCTGTCAGCAGCGTGTTGACACGGACACCAGAAGCCTGGAGAGCGGAGATCGTGGAGGCGACGGCGCCATTCCCTCCGTGAGGCGAGGCATCCGTGGCGAGGATCACCTCCTTGCTCATGTCGTCGTCACCCGCAAGCACTGACGCGGCCGTGCTGAGAGCACCAAGGCCCTCTTCCGGGCAATCATCGCCGCCGCTCGCGAAGAGGCCAGCCACCATGCCTTGTATGGTTGCGGCATCTGTCGTCGTACCCCGGACAGAGACGTTGTCTTTGTAGGTGATCAGGCTCCACTCAATGTCGGGGCTGTTTGGCTGCGAGGTCTGGCTGGTAATGAAGTTAGCCAGCGTCGCCTTCACCGCGCCAATTTCTTCTCCCATCGAGCCGGTGTCGTCGATTACCATGGCAATCTTCTTGCCTCGCTTCACCTGGAAGTTCCAGTTTCTTGAGGTTTTGATACCACAGTCGATGGACGTGGCATCAAGCCGAGCCTTGTGTCGGCCTAGAGCTAGGGGGGAGCTGGGGGTGAAATTGAGCGTACCGCTGTTCGTCGTCTTAAATTCGGCAATTCTTCCGCCGTCGAGGAACAACTCATACTGGGTGTTGCAGCTACTGCCAGTTTTTACATCGATAAGGAATTGGGGCCGCTGGGTCAGGACATCACCGACGGGCGCTTTAGGAGTAAGCGAGTAGGTACCGCAGAACAGGGGCTTATCACCGAAGCCGAACGTGTTGTAGAAGATGTCGAAGAAGAGGGCATTGCCGCCGTAAGCCCCGCCCCAGCCCGCACCCACGAACGGCGTGTAGGTGAAGAGAATCGCCGAGGAGATGTTCGCTGGACAGACGGTCTTGCGGTCATCAGTCGCGTGTGGCGAATTGGGCTTCCATCCGCCGAGGGTCTCTCCGCCATTGGCCAAGCGGTTGAAGTCGCGGCGGAGCTGGGCTCCAGTGCTGGCGATCTGTTCCCGAATTGTCGAGCCTCCTCCGAAGCCGGTGAGGTTCTTCAGGCGGGTGTCGCCGGGCCGCGACGTGAGAGTAATGGCGCTCGACTCTTTCTGCAGGGTCGCGATGATCACCTCGGGGCTGATGTTGTTGTTCCGCGCCGCGTCGTAGATCAGCTGAGACGGATCGATCAGCTCGCCGTCCACATCCTTGATCTGATGGTTGTCGCCGTCGAGAAAGCTATTGCGGTTGTCCAGGAGCTTTCGGATGTCGTCCAGATCCATGGTGTTGGGGTTGGTGAAATCTCCATCGTCGATGAAGGGCTTGTCATAAATGCAGGGGCCGCCACAGTCCGCTTTCTCTAGGAGGACGAGAGAGCTTCCGCTTGCGACCCCCGACGTAGGATTTGCCTTGGCGCGGGACTTGGTCGCCGCGGGCGCCTCCTCGATGTACGGGGGAAGAGTGACCGGCGCGTATTCTTTGACGATGTCGCCGGCGCCGTCCAGGGCGATCATCCGGTAGTAGGTGGTGGCGTCGCGGAAATCGTTGTTCGCCGTCCGTGCCTGCCCGGTGTCCGCATCGGCTCCGGTGTCTACGATCGAGGGGTTTCTCCCTTCAGGGAATTGGGCGGCGTCGAGGTGCTGGATCTCCTGCCAGGGGCCATCCGGCGAGGAGGCCGCGGAGAGCACGTACAGGGCCGCGCCCGGCTGCCGGTCGAACCACAGTGCCACGGTTTCGCCCATGTTGAACGCGCTCAGGCTGGAGTCCCCGTTGATCGCCGTCTCGTTGTGTGTTCCCGTGGGCGGAGGTGGTGTAGAGGACGAGGCGATCCCGCCGAGGATGCGGACGAGTACGAAACCATCAGTCGGGCCGCTGAGCTTGAGCGTGAGTTGGTTTTCTCCCGCTGGGGTAATTCCTCGGTTCACGGCCTCTGTGTTCTGGCTGAACTCGGACGAGGCCACGATCTGTTCGCCGTTAAAGGAGACCATGGCTCTTGAGAGCCGGTGATCCCCGTCTGCCTCGCCATTGACGATGTTCAGAATGTAGGGCTCTTTGCCTGAAGGAAGTGTGAATGTCTCGGTGAGAGTCGCCGGCTTCTTCACGCCGCCGCCGAAGGCTTTCTGGTAGATCACCTCGCCACCGAACACTGCCGGTGCCGACGCGAGGGCCGCCGCCAGGAAGAACAACGCGCACATACTCCGCATGGGTCTCATGAAGCTCCTTCCTCTTGATTGCGATGAAAGACCAGGACCGCTATGGCAATATGGGAGTATCCTACAACTCCGTTTAGGGAATTTAAAGCTCCACCTTCCGGGAAAACGCTCGTCCTGCGCTGCCCCGGATGGGAAGGAAGAGGAACTTCTCGCCATCCGTAGCTTCTTCCTCGTAACTACGGAATAACAAGAAAAAGCGGCGGCCTCAATGAGCTGCCGCCCAGAATCGCCCGACCCCCCCAAGAAGGTTCCAGGTGATTCTATAAAGGGCCCTCTTGGAGTCGCGTTTTCGGTGACTTGGCAACTGTCTCCAGCGACTGAGGAGCCGTCCAGAATCGCCTGACCCCCAAGTTGGCAGCCCAACTGGCGCTGGCGCGCGGCAGGACGGGAGAAGCCAGGAAGCTCGCGTCGGACCTCGCCACCGAGGCCCGCGCCAAGGGCTTCGGGATCATCGCGCAGCGCTGCGCTCTCCTGATCCCGTAACATCCCGCGCCCTCGCGGCGCCCAACGCTCATGAAAGGAGAATCTTCATGAACGTGACAAGACTCGCCGTCCTCTCGGCTCTTTCGGCTCTCGCGCTGACCGCCACCGCCGCCATCGCCCAGCAACCGCAGATCCCCACCCTTCAGGTCTGCAACAAGACAGCCGCCCGCGGCGAGGCGGGGGTCAAGATCACCAGCCGGGCGGATGCCTCCCATACGGGCACCTTCAGGGTCCGGCTCGAGGTCAAATGCGATCCCGCGGACGGTTATCCCTCGGGAACCCTGACGCTGGCCGCCATCAGCATGTCCGACTCGATCGTCCAGGGCACGCTCACCGCGACCACCTTCGAGCAGATGACCTCGACGGGCAAGCACACCCCGACGTTTTTCGTGAACGGCCGGTGCAGGGCTGAAAACGTCCGTGGCTGCCGCTACTGGCTGATGATCGCCAACAACCGGCGCCCCGGCGCCCAGGGTACGCCGGACATCGTCAGCTTCCTGGTCTTCGACGGCACCGGCAAGCGAGTGGCCTACGGCACCGGCCCGGTCGCGGAAGGCGACCTCGATGTGACCGACACGAGCAATTGAGACCAGAAATCCACGCGTGGAACGCTCTGAAGGGGCGGTATCTGCTCTTTTTGTGTGCCGCCGCGCGTTCCGTGTGTCTCGCCGGGGCCGGTGAGAGGCGCGGAACGCATTCGCGTTGATCTGCCGGAGCCGGCGGACGGCTCGCCGGGCATTTTTCCTGGCTCGCCGGTGCCGGCGAGAGATCCGCCGGCTACTTTTTGTGTCTCGCCGGCCCCGTTGCGACATTCGCCGGCTCCGGCGAGCCATTCGCCGGCTCCGTTGCGACATTCGCCGGCACCGGCGAGTCATCCGCCGGCTCCGTTGGGACATTCGCCGGCACCGGCGAGCCATCCGCCGGGGATCTTGCGAGGCGAAAAAAGGATTCCGCGCTTCTCGCCGGGCACTCCGCGGGGATGCAGGCGTCCGGCGCGCGATCCGCCGCCTTCTCGGGATGATACCGGACCCGATTCATGCAACGGAGGACGGAAAGCACGGGGCTCGTCGCGCCGTGGGGGCTCGCCCTGGAAGGGCGAACTTTGAATAGCCTGGCGCTTCAGCGCCAGGTAGGCGGTCCCACAATCCCACCCGCCCTGAAAGGGCGGAACCCAACGCCTGGACTGAGAACCGTCGCTGAAAGGCATCGCCCCTCGGGGCGGATTGGAGGATGGGGTACGGCCAACCTGGCGCCAAGGACTCGTCACAGAATAACTGCACCAGCCCTGAAAAGCGTTCGGCTCTCGTCCGGCCCAACGGGTCGGGAGAATGGAGCCCAGGGCTGAGGCCGAAGGCCGATGCCCTGGGTGGAGAGATGACAACGGGCTGCGGCCTGAAGGGCCGCGAGACCTGTCTTGCCGAATCGGGTTCTCGCTTTCAGGCCGCAATGATTGGGGACGCTTTTCTTCCCAGGGCATCGGCCTTCGGCCTCAACCCTGGGCTGGAGTCTCCCGACCGGTTGGGCCGGTTTTGTTAGATGCTCTTATCCGTGCTGATCGGCCATCCGAGAGGGAGAATGATTCGTCCTTTCTGCAAGATGCATCCTGAACCCTGTCGCATGGGCAAGGCGGGGAGGCACATCAAGGGCAAGACAGATCTACGCTGACAGGTTTCGGTGTTGACGTGGGTTAGGAAGGGACCTAGAATTGAAGGACTCATAGAATGAGAGACATACAACAGTCTGGCATGTTGCAACCCAGGGAACCGAGACCACGGTAGGCATTCTGGGCGGAAAGCGCGAAAGGTTAATCTAGAGGTTGGCCGCCCTTTGTACTAGCGAGGAGCTTGAATGCCTCTTGTTTACCATAAAGCTAGTCCTGTTTCTCTCCGCGATCTCGGGTTTGACGAGCGCTGGTTGCAGCATAGAATCCTCGATGATCCATCTATATTGGGTCTTGGTGACGTGACCGTGCTGCAAAGGGAGCGACGGCAGAGCGGAGGCGGCCGCCTTGATTTCCTCCTCTCAGAGCCAGAAGCAAATATGATGTATGAGGTTGAGGTAATGCTTGGCCGCCTTGATGAGAGTCATATCATACGTACAATAGAATATTGGGATATAGAGCGTAGACGCTGGCCAAGCCGTGACCATCGAGCTGTCATCGTTGCCGAAGAGATCACCAACCGATTCTTCAATGTTATCGGACTCCTGAATCGCGGGATACCTATTCTGGCAATACAGCTGAACGCCTTCCAAATAGAAGAGAAGGTTGTGCTGACCTTCACCAAAGTACTTGATATTTACGAGCCTCCCGAGGAGGAAGAAACTGACGCGGAGCCGACTGATCGGCAATGGTGGGAGAAGCGATCGAACAGACAGTCAATTGGAATTGTTGATCGCATTGTGGAATTACTCTCTGAGCAAGGCAGGCAACCGCGAATAACTTACAATCGCCATCACATCGCCTTGGGCGGTACGCGACAGAACTTCTGCTGGTTTCATCCTCGTAAGGCCCAAGCACACTGTCATCTGCATCTCAAGACTGGTGCTACTGCTATTGATGCGGTAACATCCAAGCTTGAAGAGGTCGGAATCAGCGTGGCACCTCATCGGAAGGATATAATTCGGGTAATCATCACTCAGCGGGAGTTAAATGAGCACCAAGACGTGGTAAGGGCTGTACTCTCATCTGCATTGAACGAGGTCGGAGGTGGGGTCGGCTAATACACGCTTGCACCGGACGGCCGGCTTCGCCGTACGCACGGTGAAGCGTCACAGCGTTCTGTGACCCGAGGATCACGTTTGAGCGAGTATTAGAAGTAGAAATGCTATGAACCGACCCGCTATCCCGGCTGAGACGGCGAAGGCCGTACTAATTGAGGCCGGCCATCGCTGCGCCGTATGTGGAGTTCCTTGCCCTCTTGAACGGGCGCATATAGTTCCATGGCGGAAATCTCAAAATCATAGTGTCGGAAACTTGATCTGTCTCTGCGCCAACTGCCACGAGAGAGCCGATAGAGAAAGATGGGGAGAAGAGGCCCTCCGAGAGTACAAAGCCAACCCGTGGGTGCACCGCCAAAATCCTGTTTCACAGGAGACCAGCAGCTTCGGGCTTGTTCAGATCGTAATTCGCAAAGAGATGCACAACTTTGACGACCACTATCTCGAAATGTTGCGCTATGCGCTTGCAAAGTTTCTCGATACTGACCCTAAGGCCATAAAGGTTGTCGCACGCAAGAGGGGTAGTGTTAAGATTATTATCGAATGCCCCTCTGGTGTTGCAGCGGAGTTAATGGCCAGATTTAACAACAATCGAGATGATCTTCAAGGCAGCTTACCGCTTTTTCCTGTCGATGCTGTCGAGGCAATCTTGTCGGGGGAATTGCCTCTGACAGTTGTGGAAGGTACTCCTGTGGAAGGCGAACTGCTCAATCTGGTTAGAAAGGCATTGAGCAAGCTCCCTGCGCAATACCGGCAGTTCATTTACTTGAATTTCGTAGAGCAGCGTAATCACGAAGAGATCCGCATACAGCTTGGTATTTCATCTCACTCCGGCTTTTTGAAACTACAGCGTCAAGCCTTCGAAGCGCTTAAGCAGGGCATGCAAGAAACATGGGAAGGCAAGTAGTCGCAGAACCCGGCCCCTGCACCGGACGGTTGACTTCGTCATCCACCGCTGAGGGGCATCAGCGTTGGGCGTCAAAATGCGTCAGATCCTTTGCAGTGAGGAGATTACTTGAAATCAGCTGAAGCCGAAGCATTATCATCTTCATGGTGGATTCCGATTTGGGAGTTTACTGTCCACGCTGTCGTGGGAACTTTGCTATTCACCTTGGTTGCTCTTCCTGCGATAGGGTTAAATTTTTTTATCTCCTGGTTAGAGAAGGTGGGAGTCTCAGGGTTCATTCAATGGGGGCTGATAGCCTGCGAGTACCTGCTCTTTGTAGTTGATGTGGTGCTCTTTGGTGTCTTCATCATTCGCCAAGCGTGGAGAGGGTTGGCAAAATTATGGTAACTCAGGCCAACTTCATTGATTATACCTGGAAGCTCACGAGACAGGCCACGGTCGACTACTTTCGTCCTTTGATTTCGCTGCCTTCGTGGCTGGGCACCCTCCGCCAAAAACGAGATATAGAGAGCAATGGCAGAGTAGCCCCACTTAAAGAACAGGAGATTTATGGCAAGCCCTCAATTGAGGTGAAGGAGCGGAGTGTAAAGAAGACCTTGGTTGAAGCTGAGCGCGAGGCTCGCGAGCTCGTTAATGCTTGGTCAGTTGGCGCCGCTGCAGTCGGCTGGGTCCCCGGTAGCATGCTTGCTCTAGTTGGTGTCGATGCCAAGCTTGTAAAGGATGTGGCCAAGGCATTTGGTATTGATTCCTACTCTATTGAAGAGGTCTCCGCTGTTGTGGGCGCCGTGGTTGTTGGTAAAGTTATAGCCGCAGAGACCCTCTCGCTATTTCCAGGAGTAGGCTGGCTCGCGAAGTCGGGCATCGCCGCAGTTGTCATCAAGTCAGCAGGTGAAGCAATGATTCAGCATTTCAAACCGAAGTCACCATATGCGTAGACATCATTCTGGACCCGAGCCCAACCCGAGCGGTCGAGCGGACGAAAACCGCAAACAGCGCGGTTCCCGCTCGCTCACCTTCTAACTTTAAACGCCAATAAGGTTCCAGGTGATTCCAGAAGAAGTCCTCATCTTCTCCGGCCGGGAGGCCAGAGTGAGGTGCTGGAGTCGGGTTTTTCGGAAATTCGGGTCCTGTCTCCGGCCACTGAAAAGAAAAATCGAGAAATGCCGGCTTGTTGCGAGCCTGAAAGTCTTGCGAAACCCGCTCTCTGGATACACGAACTCTGAGGAAGCGCATTCCGTGCCTTCGTGAAGCTGTGGGCAGACTGCCTGGGACGGGAGATTATCCGCCGACGAAGGGGAGGGCTGGCGGGAAGCTTCCGGCGGGAAAGGCCGCGTTGCGATCGCCTGCTCTCAGTTTCGCGGTAGCCTGCCGGAAGGTGGCGACGAACCAGGCATATTCTTCGTAGAGCTACTGGCGCACGAGATGGCTGATGGCGTGAAACAGGGGCGCGGGAGATTTCTTCAGACGCGGGGCGATGGTGTGGATGTTGGCCCAGGATCGCCCCTACTCCCAGATGCTCGCCGCCAGTCCTGGCCCTCCGGGTGGCGGCTTCGGCGGGCGGCATACTCCAGGTGTCAACTCGCCGCCAATTTTCCCCCCTTTGACGTTAAAAATCCCCCCCCTTACTGGTTAGGCTGACTCCTTGAGAGAGCCAGCGTTTTGCAGGTACAGGCGACGCCTGTACCTGGTCGCGCGGGCAAGACGACTGCCTGCCTAGAACAGCACTCCGAGCTGGAGCGTCAGGAAATCGTCCCCACCCGAGACGCGGTGGAAGTCCGTCCCCAACTCCAGCCGGTAGCGGGAGGCCGGGATGGGGAGCTGGAACCCCAACCCGAGATTGAAGCCGAGGTCGCTCGAGCCGCTCTTGGGCCAGTAGACGCCCGGTCCACCTTCCAGATAGAACGCCGTGCCGCTCGGCAGAGGGAAGAGCACCTGGGCGTTGACCGAGGCGTTGAGCCAGCGCGGATGCTCGATCCCCGCCGCCGTCTCGGCCGTGAGCTGGGAGAGCCCAACCATCAGTTGCAGCCGGACACGGTCGGTCAGGTGATAGCCGAGATCCGCCCGCACGTGGATGTTGGCGTCCGAAACGTCCGAGAGGTCGCCGAGCGGGTGGGTCGAGCCCACGTGGAAGCTGGCGAGGAGCCGGCTCCCGGCGCCGCCGCCGAAACCTCCGACGGTCACCAAGGCCTCGTCGAAGTCCGCAAGGCCGCCGTGATCCGTGACGCGCAGGCGGAGGCGGTGCAGGCCCGTGCCGAGGGGCACGTTCAGCGCCGCGCCCGTGCCCAGGGTCACGGGCGTTCCCGTGGTCACGTCGAACCACTCGAAGCTCGCCACGTCGTCGTTGGTGCCGGGTGTCGAGTCCGGGTCCGCCGAGCGCGAGCCGTCGAGAGCCACCGGATTTCCCGGCAGCACGCGGTCGTCTCCCGCGTCGGCGATGGGATGAGCGTTGGCAAGGTCCTTGGTGCGTATGTCGAAGCCCACGTTGGGATCATGGCTGCACAGCTCGAGCGAGGTGGCCTGCACGGAGACCAGGAAGCCCATGAGACTCACGATGTCGCGGGGGTTGCGGTCCGCCGGGCACTGCGGGTGCGGGCCGGGGATGCCGGGCGTGTGGACGGCAGCGTCCACGGCCGCCGCGATTTGAGCGCCGCTCTGGCCCGCCGTCGTGGGCACGGCCAGGGCGCAGGCGCCGAGCGAAGACTCCTCGACCAGGTCGATGCTCCCGCCCGCCGCTCCTGCCGGCGGCGTCAACAGGCGGATCTTCATGATCTGGAGCTGGTTGAGCACGGGCACGCCGAGGTCGCCCAGCCGTACGCAGGTGCCGGTGTTCCGGCCGGGATCGGTCTGGACGGCCGTAATGAGCTGGCTGCCGTTCAAGCTCGGGGCCTGGAGCAGGAGCCGCGGCGGCCGCGGGAACTCGTCTTCGGAAGGGCCGGCGTGGCCCGGATCGAGGATGGCCTGGACGCCGTTGGCCGCGCACGTGGGGCTGGCGGCCACCGCATCGCGAGCCCGGGCGAGGACCTGCTCATCCGTTTCGCCCAAGGTATACGGTACGGCCACGGAGCACAGGGACCGGGTCCCCACGACCCGCTGGAGGCTGACCACCAGGTGGAGCACGCCGGTTTTTTCACGATTCGCGGGCACCTCGGCCGTGGCGACAGCCAGCCCGCCGCCGCCGCCACCGCTTCCGGCAAAGCCCGAGAGGCCGAGCTCGATCACGCTGGTCGGTGGGTTGTCGAGCGGCGGGCAACCCGTCACGGTGGCGATTGCGATCTGGCCGCCGCAGGTGACGGTCACCGTCGAGATGGGGTCGACATCGCCGTCCCCATCCGCGTCGTCGTTGCACTGCGAGATGGGCGTGTTGTTCAGGCAGTTGCCGTTGTAGCAGGCCCAGGCGACCTTCTTGCCGCTCCACATGTTGACCAGGCTGGTCTCCAGCACGCCGTTGTTGTCCGTGCGGATGGTGCCGCCCATGACGTCCACCGTGCCCGTGGCGCAGACCGAGCCGTTGGTCTGGAGGATGCTCATGGTGCACGACCCCTGGTTCGGCAGGAAGTTCTGCCCGAAGACCGGGATGTCCCAGATGCCGCCGTCCGAGCAGCCCTCGAAGTTGCTGATGAATGGCTTGCCCAGGACGAAAGCGCCGCGGCCGTGGGTGGCGGCGTACATGCGCCCGTGGGTCTCGTCGATCGAGATCTCGTAGACCGGCGCGTTGGGGAGCCCGTTGGAGAAGGCCGACCACGAGCCGCCGCCGTTGGTGCTGCGGAAGAGGCTCGCGCCGTCCGGGCCGCTGTCGAGCCCCACGTAGACCCGCTGCGGCACGCTCGGCTCGATGCTCACCGTGGTGGCCGGGACCCCCGCGGGAAGTCCCGTGGTCACGGCGTTCCAACTCGTGCCGCCGTTGGTGGTCTTCCACACCCGCGCGAAGCTGCCGAAGCCGGAAAATGTGATGTATGCGGTATCCGGGAGCGTGGGGTGGACGGCAATGCGGCTGACGGGCGCATTAGGCAGGCCCGTGTTGATCGAAAGCCAGCACCCCGGAGTGTCGCAGGGGGCCGGATTGGAACGGAACACCTGACCGCCGTAATAGCCCACGTAGACGCGGTCCGAGTTGCTGGGCGCCACTCCGATGGCCGTGATCACGTTCTGGCCGGGGTTGGCCAGATGCGCCGATTCGCTGCTCCCGGTCACGAGATCGGGCGCGGCGCCGGTGGCGAGCACGGGGCTCACCGCCGTCCAGAGGCCGCCGTCGTTGGTGCTGCGGAAGAGCCGGTTGGTCCCGTAGAACAGCGGATGGCCGCCGCCCGGGGCCTGGACGACCGGGTTGTAGAACAGCCGCGGATCCGTGGACGGGATGCCGCTGTTGACGCTGGACCAGCTCGTCCCGCCGTTGTCAGAGCGCTTCAGATCGCCGAAGTTCGTGCCGGCGTACATCGTCATCACGCTGTCGAAGTCGAGGAAGGAATAGCCGCCGTCGCCGCAGCAGGGCAGGTGCTTCCATCGGCGGCTGCCGTTCCAGAGCTGGCCGGAGTTGTCCTGGCTGGCCCCGATCACGGCCCCGGTCAGAGGTGACGACGCGATGCTCTGGAAACCCGTGATCTGCAGGTCGTCGTTCCTGGGCGTCCAGCTCACGCCGCCGTTGGTGGAGATCGCGAACCCGCCGTCGCCCGTCGCATAGACCCGGCTGGTGGAGGTGGGATGGAAGACGATCTCATGGTGATCGGAATGGATCGAGCTGATCCCGGAGCCCGCCCCCAGGCTGGCGTCCGAGAGGCTGAACGTCATGGGGTTCGTGTCGCCGTTGGTCGAACGCCAGAGGGCCACGCCGCCCAGGAGCACGACGTCAGGATTGGTGGGATCGACGGCCAGCGCGTGCGTGTAGTGGCTGTAGCCGACGGCCATCGAGGTGCCCGAGCCGTCGGTGGCGACGCCGGTGAGCCTCTCAGCCCAGGTCTGCCCCCCGTTGTTGGACCGGAAGATGGCCGGCCGGCAGTTCTGGATCAGCCGGTCCGCGCACATGCCGAACGTGGCATAGACCACCTGGTGATTGCTGGGCGCGATGGTGATCTCGACGTGATCGAACACCGTCGTGCCCACGTTCGGAAGGCTCTGGTTGGGGCACCCGCCCGGCTTGGGGATGCCGGCGTTGAGTGGACACCAGGTATTGCCCCCGTCCGTGGAGCGGAACACGCCACGCCCCAGAAATCCCGCGAAGAGCGTATTGTGATCGGTCGCGTCCATCTCGAGGTCCGTGGGCTTGGCGTCGTTAGACCCGGAGACCGTGAGCTTGGACCAGGTCGCTCCCTGGTCGTCGGAACGGAAGATGCCGTACCCGCCGGATGGCGTTGGAGAAGTGACCGTCGACTCGGGCGCGGCCAGGGTGACGCCGCTCGAAAACGTCACGAAGATTCGCTTGGTGGCTCCCGAAGTGGTGGGATCGAGCACGACGTCGTTGATCGATCCCAGCCGGAAGTCGAAGGGAGAGCCGGTGCGCTGAGTCCAGATGAACTGCGAGATCTCGCCGCCGGTCTCGCCGCCGATGAGCAGGCCGGCGCCATAGTAGGTGTCGCGCCGGATGGCGTTCTCGCCCGTGCCGGCATAGATCACGCCGCAGCCCGCCGCGGAGCAGCCGTCGAGCGCGATGGCGCCGATGGCCAGGGCAGGCTGCCGGTCGGATTCAGGCTCCCAGTTCATGCCGGCGTCGCGGGAGTGCCACACCCCGCCCGCCGCCGTGCCCAGCCAGATGTCGTCCACATTGGCGGGATTGACGGCCACCGCCGAAGCCCGGCCGGTCGCGCCGCCCTTGAAGAATCCGTCGATCGGCGCGGGACCGATGGGGAACCACGTCGTTCCCTCGATGGCGGCCCCCGCCGGATGGATGGAAACGGAGAAAATCGAAACCACGGCCACGGCGGCCGTCATCACCAAGGGAAGAATCCTGCGAACTGGGCTCATGAAGCCTCCTCGCTATCCGGAAGTTGGACGGCTGTCAGAGTTGGCGATGGAGGATGGTGTTTCGTTACTCTTTGGGCCAGCTTCGTTAGCTATACTGCCGCCGTGAAAGCCTCCGTCCACCTCTCCGATCTCCGCGGCCTGGCCCGGATGGCCACTGATGCAACCGTAGGGGTCACGGATCTGGTGGAGGCCGTCCACCAGGATATTTCCCGAAGTGTCGCCCGCCCTCTCGGCATGCCGCGGCATGGGATCGCGGGTCTGGTGTACGGCGGCGTCCGTGGAATGACCCGTCTGGTGGGCGGCGGTGTCGACGCTCTCCTGGCGCCCCTCGCCGCGCGGCCCGGCGGGCGGAGCTCGTCGCGCCGGCGTGAGGCGCTGGTGGCGGCGCTGAATGGGGTGCTGGGGGATCACCTGGAGGCCGGCGGCAATCCGCTGGCGATCCCGATGTCCTTGAAGCCGGCGGTTCCGGCGGCCGGCGGCAAGGTGGTGGTGCTGGCGCACGGCCTGTGCATGAACGATCTGCAATGGCGCCGCCGGGGGCACGATCACGGCAGGGCCCTGGCCCGCGATCTCGGCTACACGCCGGTCTATCTCCACTACAACAGCGGTCTGCATATTTCGATCAACGGGCGCGCTTTCGCCGGCCGGCTGGAGAACCTGATTCAACAGTGGCCGGTGCCAGTCGAGGAACTGGTGATCGTCGGCCACAGCATGGGGGGGCTGATCTCCCGCAGCGCCCTGCATTACGCCGAGGCCGCGGGGCACGGGTGGCCGCGGCTCCTGCGCAAGATCGTTTTTCTCGGCACGCCTCACCATGGCGCGGCCCTGGAGCGCGGGGGCAACGGGGTGGACGCCATTCTGGAAGCGATCCCCTACACCGCCCGGTTTGCCCGCCTGGGGAAGATCCGCAGCGCGGGGATCACCGACCTGCGCTACGGCAATCTGCTGGACGAGGATTGGGAAAAACGTGATCGGTTCGAGCCGGCGCGGGACGACCGCCGCGCCGTGCCCCTGCCGGCGGGCGTCGAATGTTACGCGGCGGCCGCGACGACAGGGAAGAAACCGGGCGACCTCAACGACCGGCTCCTGGGGGACGGCCTCGTCTCCGTGAGCAGCGCGCTAGGCCGCCATGAGGACGCCGGGCGGTCGCTGGCGATCCCGGAATCCCGGCAGTGGGTGGGCCATGGAATGAATCACATGGATCTGCTCAGCCGGCCCGAGGTCTACGAGCAGGTCCGGCGGTGGCTCGCGGAATGATTCGGACCCCGGCCGCCTGGGTGTTGGGTTTCTCTATCGCCGTGCTCGCCGCCGGCTGCGGCCGTGGAGCGGACCCGCGGCCCGGCGCGGACAAGCCCCCCGTGCCGCGGGCGACCCGCGGCTACATCCTGATCTCGATCGATACGCTGCGGGCCGACCATCTCGGCTGCTATGGCTACCCCCGTCCGACCAGCCCGTTCCTCGACTCCCTGGCCGGGCGGGCCACCCTGTTCGAGGAGGCGTACGCCCAGTTCCCCAGCACCCTGGTCTCGCACATGTCGATGCTGACCGGCCTCTACCCGCGGGAGCACGGGGTGTTTCCGCCGAACTCGGTGCTCTCTCCGGAGGTGGAGATCCTGCCGGAGGTGTTCCAGCGCGGCGGCTTCCGCACCGCCGGCTTCACCGAGGGGGGATATGTGAGCGGTCGCTTCGGCTTCCGCCGCGGCTTCGACGTCTTCGTCAGCCGCAACCGCGACCACAACCGGCCCGTGGAGGGGACCTTCGGCCGGGGCGTCGACTTCCTGAAGAGCGTCGGGCCGAAAGACCGCTTCTTCCTCTTTCTCCATACCTACGCCGTGCACACTCCCTACGACGCGCCCGAGCGCTACCGGCAGCCGTTCTGGCCCGGGGCTCCGCCGCCCGGGGCGATCGACGGCACGGGCCCGGCGCTCACCCGCTACAACATGACCGGCGAAGGGCTGCCGCGCCCCGCGGTCGAGTGGCTCGAGGCGCTCTACGACGCCGGCATCCGGCAGACCGACGACGTCCTGCAACGGTTCTTCGCGGAGCTCGAGCGGCTCGGCCTCGCCGGCGAGGTGACGGTGGTGATCACCGCCGACCATGGCGAGGAGTTTCTCGACCACGGCCTGTTCAATCACACGCAGCTCTACCGCGAGAGCCTGCATGTCCCGCTGCTGGTGATCCATCCGGACCAGCGCGCCGCCGTGCGCCACGGCGGCGTCGTGCAGCTCATCGACCTGGCGCCCACGCTCTACGCGATGGCGCGGGTGCAACCGCGCCGCCCGCCGTCCGGCGCCAGCCTGGCCGGGCTCGTCGGGCGCGCGTCGGCGCCGCTCCCCGGCACCGCCTGGAGCGAGACTCTAGGCGGGCGGCGGGCGGTCTACCGCGGCGAGCGGCGGAAGCAGGAGAGCCTCCTGCTCTTCGATCCCCCCGCCGGCGAGTGGCTGCCGCGCAAGGTCGCCTTCAATACCGCCGGCGGCCCTCTGGCGTTCGAGGCCCGCTCCCTGGAGCCCCGGCGCCTGGCCGTCCTTCAGGGAGAGGAGAGGATCGCCGAGGTTCCCCTGACCCTGGACTGGACGCCGGTCCGGGTCGCAACGGCGAAGCCCGGGCGCCTTCTCCTGGAGGCGGACGGCTGTTCCGACTCCGACCTGGTGGACGGCCAGAAGCAGGCGGAGCTCGAATGCCACTCCTTCCAGGTCCGCGGGCTTGGCCTCACCCGGATCGAGCTCTACGACGTGTCGCGGGACCCGGGCCAGATCCAGGAGCTCTCCCGCGAACGGACGCGGACGACGCGGGCGCTGCTGCGCGATCTGGTGGCGTTCCATCCGCGGCCGGTTGCCGCGGCCTCGGCGGCGCCGCCGATCGATCCCGAGCTCGAGAAGAGCCTGCGGGCGCTCGGGTATCTCAAGTAGGGCTCAGCGCAGCAAGGCTCAGCGCAGATAGCCGAGAGCTTCGAGCTGTTTCTGGAGCTCGGAGTCCGGATTCGTCCTGCCGGCCCGCAACTGCCCCTTGCGGAGTCGCTCCTCGGCTCGGAGACGGGCGCGGAGGTAGCCGGCCCGCACCGCTCGCTGCGCGGCGAGGTCGCGATGCTCTCCGGGATCGGCCTGGCGATCGTAAAGAGCGCGCCCGGGGTCGGGGAGGCGGTCTTCGATGAACCGCCAGCCGGGAGTGGTCACCGCGGCCGCCCGCGAGCCGTGCTGGTCGAGCCAGGAGAAAGCCATGGGCTCCGCCGGATCATCGCCGGGCGGGCCGTCGCCGGAGATCCAGGGTGCGAGGCTCCGGCCGTCCACGCCCGGCGGAACCGGCAGATTCAGGAGATCGAGGATCGTCGGCGCCACGTCCATCTGCTGGGCCTGCCGCTGCACCACCTTGCCGCTCCCCATCCCGGGGACCCGCACGATCAGGGGGACGTCCAGCATCTCCTGGTGCAGCGTCCTGCCGTGCTCCCAGCCGCCATGCTCGAGGAACTCCTCGCCGTGATCGGAGACGAAGACGATCAAGGTGTCCTCCAGAAGCCCGCGCTGGCCGAGGAGGTCGAGCAGCTCGCCGAAGGCGGCGTCGTTGGCGGCGATCTCGGCGTCATAGAGGTCCAGGAAGTTCCGGAGCACCTCCGGCGTGGCCGCGATCTTTCCCTCTTCGACCCGGTGCAGGAAGTTCATCCGGAGGAGGCCCTCGTCCCGCACGCCGGGGGCGAAGCGTTGCCGGAAAGGGAGCGGGGGAGTGTAGGGGGCGTGCGGCTCCACGGTGTGGAGATAGAGGAAGAAGGGGGCGTCCCCCTGCCAGCGGTTCTGCAGCCAGTCGGCGGCCTCGGCGTTGACGTCAGTCGCCGCGCTGTGTTTCCGCGGCAGGAGCTGGTAGGTCTCGAACCCCTGGCCCAGGCCGAAGCTGCGCGCCACGTTGCCGTTGGTGACGAACCCGGCGGTGCGGTACCCCTGCTCCCGCAGGCTCTCTGCCAGGGTGACGGCCTGCCCGGCGAGGACGTCCCGCCGGCCGTTGACGCCGTGGGTGCGGGGCAGCAGGCCGGTGAGGATGGTGGTGGCGGCGGGGCGGGTCCAGGAGGACTGGGCCACGGTGTGCCGGAAGAGGGCCGCGCCGCGGGCGAAGGCGTCGATGCGGGGCGAGATCGGCCGGGCGTAGCCATAGCATCCGAGGTGGTCCGCCCGCAGGGCATCCACCAGATAGAGGATGACGTTGCGCGGCCGGCGAGCCGGCTGGAAGGAGGCCGGAGCCGTTCTCTCGGTTCTCTCCGTGGCCGCCGCGGTGGCCGCCGTCCGGGAAGGCCCGGTCTCCGGGCGCGGCGCGGCGATGGCCGGCCGCAGCAGCACGAGGCCGCTCCCCGCCGCCTCGCCCGGCTCCCGGGGCACGGCGGTGAGGGAGATCCGCGCCGGTCCGGTCCCGGCATCCCCCAGCTTTACCGCGACCGGTCCATCGTCCGGGCGGAGACGGGCCAACTCGCGCTCCGCGCCGCCTTCGGGCTGCAGCGTCACCCGCAGCTCTCCGGACGGGCCGCCGCGGGAGCGGAGGTCGTCCATCGCCAGCATCGCTCCGGCGGGCAGGCGCAGGAAGGTGTCGATCCGCCGGCCGAAGGGGAGGGCGAGCCGGTCGCCGGCCGCGCGCACCCGGCCTTGCTCGTCGATTCCCGTCTCGAAGCGGAGAAAGTCCCAGGCTACCGCCAGGTGGCGGCGGTCGCCATGGTCCCCGCCGCTCTCCTCCCAGGGGGAGCGCGTCCAGGCGTAGCGCAGGGTGAGGCGGTTCTCCCCTTCCCGCAGGCCGCGCCGCGGCAGGACCACCCGGACCTCTTTGTCCTGGTCCGGCGAGAGGACGACCCGGTCCACCGCCTCGCCGTTGAGAAGGAGGGCGACCTCCTGCTCCGGAGAACCGGGGGACGGGTATGGCGATCCGCGGAGGGTCAGCGGAATGTCCCGCGGGGCGGCGACGAAGAACTCCAGCTCCGACTCCGGCCCGTCGCTCCAGACGAAGGTGTGCCCGCCGTCGTCCTCGTCCTGGGACCACCCTTGCCGCAGCAGCGGCCGGGCTTCGGAGGTCCCGAGGTCGACCTTCCCGGGCTCGCGCTGGATCTCCGCCAGATCGAGATCGGCGATCAGGTCGCGAACCGTCCCGCCGGGGCGCGGAGGCGCGGTCCGGCCGCACCCGGCCAGGAAGCCGACGAACAGGCAGGTCAGGGGAACGCAGCTCCGGAGCCGGGAACGGGACCTCATGCGAGTCCTGAGGATAGAGGCAGAGATCCGGCTTGTAAATTACTTCTTGACTCAGAGGACCCTGCGAGGTATGATTTTTTATCTGCTGTGGAGTCAATGGGTGACTCCACGGTACCCAAGCCAGAAATTACGAAAGGGACCCCGGTACAACAAAGGGTCCCTTTTTGTCTTTTTGGCCCCAGAACAGAAAGAAAGAGAGACAACGACAATGCGCAACACAGGAAAAGTGAAGTGGTTCAATGACACCAAGGGCTTCGGCTTCATCACGCCGGAGGATGGGGGCAAGGACCTCTTCGTGCACCACTCGGCGATCCAGGGATCCGGATTCAAGAGTCTCGCCGAGGGCGACCGTGTCGAGTTCGACGTCGTGCAGGGCCAGAAGGGCCCGGCGGCTGAGAACGTCAGCAAGATCTGACCGTAATCTTCGCGCCGCGAGGCGCTCCGGATAAGGAATGATTTGGAGGACCACCCCGCTGGGGTGGTCTTTTCTTTTCTGGCCTTCAACGTATAGAATCTTTTCAATGACCAACCGGATGCCGACCGGGATCGCGGTCCTCTGTGGATGCGCGCTGTTCGCCGTTGTGGCCGGTATCGCGGAAGCCCAGACGCCGCCCGCGGCCGGTCATGGGCCCTACTTTCCCGCCGATTCCCCCTGGTACCAGGACGTCTCCGCCGCGCCGCTCGACCCCGAATCGGCGACGGTGATCAACTGGCTCGCCGGGGCCGGTGGCTGGGGCGGGGGCCGGATGCAGATCGACTTCACCATCGAGGTGCTGGAGGCGGACGCCAGCGCTCCGCTCCGCGGCTTTACCGCCACCGATGATTTCTATGATCCCGACTGCGACCGCCCCGCTCTCGCGTCCGTCCCCCTGCCGAACGGCGGCGCGCTGGAGGGGGAGAGCGGTTATGAGTGCGCCGGCGACGGCGACTGCCATCTGATCGTGGTCCACCGGCCGACCCGCCGTCTCTACGAGATGTGGCGGGCCAATGTCACCGGCGGGCAGTACTACGCTGGCTGCCTCGCGGTCTGGAACATGGATCTCACTTACCCGCCGGCGGGGCGGGGCCAGGATTGCAGCAGCGCCGACGCCGCCGGGTATCCCATCGCGCCGCTGCTGTTCAACGCCGACGAGGTGGCGGCCGGGCAGATCGATCACGCCATCCGGTTCATCCTGCCCAACAGCCGCATGCGGCGGCTGGTGTACGTCCATCCGGCGACCCACTCGACCTTTCCCACCAGCGGCCCGGCGACGGCGCCGCCGTATGGGACCCGCCTGCGGCTGCGGGCGGACTATCCCCTCCAGAACCTGCCGAACGAGGGGGCGCGGGTGGTCGCACGGGCGATGCAGAAGTACGGCATCCTGCTGTCCGACGGCGGCACCATCGCGTTGACCGCCCAGAGCGACCGCTTCACCACCGCCAAGTGGGCCGGGCTCCTCGGCCCGCTCGACCTCAGAGCCCTCCAGGTCACCGATTTTCAGATGGTGGCCGGCGGCGACCGCTACAACTACACCGGCGACTGCGAGCGGACCACGCCGCTGTTCAACGACGGTTTCGAGTTGGGTGGACGGTAGAAGTGGAGCGGAACGGTTCCGTAAGTAAAAGTTTTGTCAACGCCGGCACGTTTCCCCTGGCTGGCGCACCAACCATAGCGAGGGGCCCCCCATTTCGCGCTTCCGCACGGCGGAAGCACCTGCCACGCGTCTGCTTTTCTTGAAGGAGATGTATGCGAAAGTTTGGGCTCCGTACTTTTGTCGCTCTGATGGCTCTCGTGCTGACGGCTGGCGCCGCCGGTGCCGGTCAGGCGCTGTTCTCGCCGCTCGACATCGCCCCCTCGTACGCGAAATCGTTGAACCAGGACAAGTCCTACCAGGTGCTGGCGGACAACCCCGCCACGGCCTCCCTCGAGCTCGTCAAGGCCAACGCGAACCTGGTCGACGAGAAGGCGGCGACGTTGACGTTCAATCTCGGCTCGGGGCTCGACCTGCAGGCCCACCGAATCCAGGCCTATGCCACCGGATCGGGATCGCTGGTCTGGTCCGGCGTCATCGGTGACGCCGCCGTCCGGGTGCCGTTCGCGCCGGACGCGTTCGCGTTCGATCCGCTCAACGTGGTCACTCTGGTCCGCGACGGCGACATGATCACCGGCAACCTCCATTACAACGGCGACTGGTACAAGATCCGCCCGCTGCGGTCGGGCGGCCACGCGATCGTGGCCGTGGACTCCAAGGCGATGCCGCCGGATCACCCGGAGGCGTACGCCAGCCTGCCGGTCATCAAGATGCCCATCCGCCAGACCAAGGCGAACACCGTCATCCGGGTGATGGTGAACTACACCGCGGCGGCCGCGGCGGCCGCCGGCAACATCAGCAGCCTGATCGATCTCGCCGTCGCGGAGACCAACCAGGGCTACGCGAACAGCGGCGTCACCATCACGCTCCAGCTCGCCAGCAAGGCCCAGGTCACCTACACGGAGAGCGGCAGCTTCAGCACCGATCTGAGCCGCTACCGCGGGACCGCCGACGGCTTCATGGACAGCATCCACACCACCCGCAACTCGGTGACCGCCGACGTCGCCGCCCTGTTGATCAACAACGCCTCCGCCTGCGGCCTGGCCTCCGGCATCGGCTCGACCGCGTCGACCGCCTTCGTCGCCGTCTATTGGGACTGCGCGACCGGCTACTACTCCTTCGGGCACGAGATCGGGCATCTGCAGTCCGCCCGCCACGATCCCGCGACCGATAGCACCACCACGCCCTACGCCTGGGGTCACGGCTACCAGTACACCGGCAGCCCGAAGTGGCGCACGATCATGGCCTACGACTGCTCGGGCGGCTGCCCCCGCCTGAACTACTGGTCGAATCCGAACAATCTCTACAACGGCCACCCCATGGGCACCACCACGAAGAACCACAACGCCCGCGTGCTGAACGACACGCGCGCCACGGTCGCCGCCTTCCGGTAAGACCGGCTTTTCCTTCGGGTAGAACGAAAACGGGGGCTTCGGTCCCCGTTTTCCGTTTTGACATAAAATAGGTCGCGTGGAGAAGCGACCGTTCGATATCGATCGGGCCATGGAGCGGATCGGCGAGGCCGTTCGGTCGTTCCCGAAGGCGGCGATGTTCGAGCTGGCGGACGAGGGGTTCGCCTCGACGTTCGAGCTGCTGGCCGCCTGCATCATCTCGATCCGGACCCGTGATGAGACCACCCTGGTCTGCGCGCGGCGGCTTTTCGCGCTCGCCCGCACGCCGGAGGCGGTGAGCCGGCTGCCGGTCGAGCGGATCGACGAGGCGATCGGCCTCAGCACCTTCCATGAGCCCAAGGCGCGGCAGATCCGGGAGATCGCCAGCCGCGCCGTGGCGGATCACGGGGGCGAGCTCCCTTGCGTGGACGAGGTTTTGCTCGCGTTTCCGGGCGTCGGCCCCAAGTGCGCCAATCTTGTGCTCGGCATTGCCTGCGGGCAGGCGCGGATCGGAGTGGACGTCCACGTCGATCGCGTCGCCAACCGCTGGGGCTATGTGGCGGAACGGACGCCGGAAAAGACCATGGCGGCGCTGGAGGCGAAGCTCCCACGCCGGTACTGGGTGGAGATCAACCGCCTGTTGGTTCCGTTCGGAAAGCACGTCTGCACGGGGAGCCTCCCGAAGTGCTCCACTTGCCCGGTGCTCGACATGTGCCGGCAGGTGGGGGTGACGGCGCCGGAGAGAAGCTAGAACGAGCAGGTTCGGTCTCCAAATTCGTTGACCTGTAGCTACGTCGTAGCTATAGTAATGTTTGGTGCTGTGTGGAGAAAATTGTTGCCTATTGCTATCGGCGTATCGAGCGGATTAATTGAGTTTTGTCTACCCTACACTAAAAGCATCTTTGTAGTAAAGTGAGCAACCTTGATTGAGGCAATCATGACGCCCATGGGACCATATGGTTTCTCCTGCGCCGTTGGGCCTAGCTCTCGGGAGTATAAAGCAGGTGACTAGTCTTTCTGGGCAGGGCAGAGTATCTCCTGGCAATGACAAGCCTGATCTAGTTGCTTCCGAGGAAGTACGTAAGCAGCTACGTGATGAGCTGGTTAAGTTGTTTGCCTTGTCAGTTCCCGCTTTTGTCGTCCAGCAGCTTCTCTTGATTTCTACTGGCTGGATCACTCATGAGCCCTGGAAATGTGCGATTTTTCTTCTGCCCATAATTGCGGTTAGCATTGGGATATTCTGGTGGCTCTTCAGGAAAGATAATTCGTTAGTTTTGCGAAGAAAGGGCTTGGTACTCTTCTGTCTATACTGTCTGTTTTTTACGATAGCCGCCGAAACCGAAGTTCTCTCATGGCGCCGAAAGCTTATAGGCTATGAAGAGTATACGCCAAGCGGATTTTTGGGGCTGAGTCGTTTTGGGGATTGGCGCTATGGGCTATTTGGAGAAGCTCCCGAGGCTCGCGATCTTTTGGTTGTGACTCTGCCCACCGTAGGACGAACTCGCGAAAAGGTCCGCTACGACATTTTTCGACTTATTAAAATGGCTGCTGCCAGTGATGCCCGAGGTCTTGCTCTTGATCTTAGGCTCGTCGAGCCGTCTGGCATCGATCCACTTCTCTGTGAGGCGCTACGAAACTCGTCTGCGCAGAGCATGCCGATTTTTGTAGGTTACGGGCACAGGGAAAGTCCCTCTGGTCTGGTTAGTCGGGAGGATTTATCTCCAAGTCTTGACAAATGTGTTCCTGCAGAACGTTTAGGCCACATTGCTGGCTACCAGGAGATGGACCGGCGAGTACGTATGATTCCTATCTACTTGGTAGGTAATGGCAGGCTTGAGGCGTTAAGCTTGAGGATCGCATCTTTTCTAACGGAAACGCCCTCAAAAACGCTGAGCAGGCCAGAAAATAATCTTCTGCAGCCTCTCAGGCCGCACGGCGGGCTTCTGATAGTGCCATGGGGAAACTTGGAAGGCGATAAAAATTTCCGCGATGTCCTTCGAGATCACTTCGTCTTTGTCGGATCCTCAGCGAAAGCAGATCGTCACGACACGCCCTACCGCTCAGTTCCAGGAGTGGTAATCCATGCCTGGGCAACTCAAGCATTACGCACAGGAGAATGGGTGCTCCGTGTAAGTCCAAGGTGGTTGTTCCCCGGAATATGGCTCCTCTGCTATGTACTTCTGGTAGTTTGGGTGCAAGGAGCGAGCCCGCGACGCCTACTCGGGTATACAGCTGTGCTTTCATTGATAGTAATAGTTGGTGTGGCTCTAGCCGCAACTTGCAAAGTATGGATTGACGCAAGTTATCCTCTTGCTGCGATTTGGCCGCTTGCAGGAACTCTTGCAATCTATCGAAGGTGGCGTGCACCTGTTTCTCCGGTAAGTTCGGCAGGGTAAAAGCGAGATAATATCTAGCAAGAGAAGTTGGCATTCTTTAAGAAAAGTATTTCATGCAATTGCTGGCTGCGAGGTATTCTATGCTCTGGCTTAGATTTGCAATTTTACTGTGCTCACTATGCATATTTTTCTGTCCCTGTTCCCTTCTCGCCGACCAAGCTAGGGTCACGGCAATTGCTCTGGATTTAAAGCAGATTCGTGAAACTGAAGATGTTCAGATCGTCCGTGCCGCCAATGCTAAAAAAGAGCCCTTAATGCTTGGTGCCAAATTGGAAATTGGCGACTCGTTAAGAAGTATTTCAGGTAAGCCGATAGTGGAGCTCAGATGTCCGAATGGCACAGTATATGTATGCCGTGGAAAGTTCGAGGTTGTTCTAATTCCTCCCACCAGTGCCAACTGTGCTGTTGACGTGTTGAATGGCAGCCTAGATGTTTTGACTAACAGCCCCACTGAGGTCAATGGTGGGGGGGTTCACCTCGCTTCTGAGGGTACTGTTTACTCTGTCAATGTGAACCGATTATCGGTAGCTGAACCGTTTCGCTTGGCTGTCTTCGATGGTAAGGTTAAGATATTGGGAGATAATTCTGTTGGTCAAGGCGCAGCTTTTGCGATCCAGGAGAAAATCCGGAATCGTAGTCAGCTCAACGAGGAACGGGATGTACTCCCTGTCGCGGCGGCTCTCGCTCAGGTCGATACTGCGTGCTCGCGGAGTTCCGTGGATGGGCAGAAAATTTTTCAAACTTTAAGAGAGCGACATGCTCTGGTCCTCATCGCGCCCGAGAACCGTGAAGAGAGGCTTGCATTGGTTCGCACTCAGGTTATGTACAGAATCCAAAGTGGTAGTGCTGCTTACCAAGTTCGACGGCTCGGTTTGGCAGAAGAAGATTTAGTAAAAATTCGGCAGAATGGGCCTGTGAGTGATAGCGATCAGAGTCCAGTTGATGTGCCTCTTGGAGCTCTTCAAAGAAATTACAGGATCGATCAGGCTCATAGCAGTATAACCTTTAAAATTCGCCACTTTGTTTCTAACATTATCGGCCGATTTACAGCTTTCTATGGTGATATCAAGTTCGATGAGCGAAATCTCATGTCCAGTGGCGTAAAATTCGTTGTTCTGGCGGCTTCGATCGACACTGCCAATAGCGATCGAGATGAAGATTTGCGGTCCGATAAGTTCTTTGAAGTCGAGAAATACCCTGTCCTGACTTTTGTGAGTACCCGGGTAGTTCCTAGGAGCGAAAACACTCTGGACGTAACGGGTAATTTAACTTTGCATGGCATTACTCGGCAGATTATATTTCCTGTGAAATTTCTTGGGACGTTTAATCTTACCAATGGCGAAAAAATCGGTTTCGAAGCCTCTTTTGCTATTAACCGGAGAGAATTTGGTGTCAACTGGAACAATGTCCTCGACTCTGGCCCCATGATAGGTGACGAGGTAATGGTGGTCATCGAAGCAGAAGCCAGTCGTTTCGTTGGCAAGTAAATTGTAATTGACTGCGCTCGCTTGTGAGAGAACCGGCACTTTGCTCTTTACGTGCCCGACACGTGCCCACAGGCGGGGCACTGAGCATAGTGCCAGCTCGTGGCTCAACCGGTACTTTCCTCTTGCTGGCTTGACTATGCCGGCAGGTGGGGTGGCGGCGGCGCACCGCTGAGGCGGATTCCGCTCTGCGAGCTCATTAGAAGATTTTCAGCCAAGCCACAGGGCTGCCACCATGGCCACGCCGATGAGGGCATAGAGCGCCTGGTAACGCGCCTGCAGGCGGCGGATGCTCGCGTAGGTGAGGCCCTCGGCCAGAGTCTCGAGCGACCAGTGCAGGTGAACGGGGTAGAGGATGGCGAGGGCTGCCAGTGGGCGGGGGAGGATGCCCTGGAGAGCCAGGAGGAAAAGGAGGGCATGGGCCAGGGTGAAGAGGGCCAGGCTGGCGGCGAAGGCGCGGCGCGGGCCGAAGATCACCGCGTTGGTCCTGATGGCGTTGAGGACGTCCCCCTGGTGGTCGCGGACCTCCTGGGTCAGGTGGCCGGCGGCGAAGGTCAGGGCGAAGAAGGCGGCGATCGCGAGGCCGCGGCGGTCGATGGCGCTCCCCAGGGAGTAGCCGAGGAGGAAGTGGAGGGCGCCGCCGGCCAGGTGGGCCGCCGAGTTGAGGAGCGGTCTGCCTTTCCAATTGAACCCGGGCAGGGAGTAGAGGGCGCTCAGGGCGGCGATCGCCAGCGACAGCCAGAGAGTGCTCGGGCCGAGCCGGCTGAAGAGAAGGAGACTCAGGGCCAACAGGCCGGCCGCCAGACCGCCGATCTCCTTGCGGCCCACGCCCCGGGCCGTAAAGACGCCGGCCGTCTTGTTGGGGTCGGTGAGATCGGTGGTCAGACCGGACCAGTCGTTGAGCATGAAGATGTGCGCCACCAGGCAGATGTTGGCGGCGACGAGGATCGCCAGCGCTCCCACGTTCGCCGCCCCGAGGTGGCGGATCGCGAAGGCGGCGCCGAGCAGAGGCGAGCCCTGGAGGACGAGGATCTCTTGCGGGCGCAGGCAGGCCAGGTAGCGGCGAAGGCGCTCGCCGAGGCGGCCTCCGGTCGAGATGGCGGCCGGCACGGCGGGCGCGGCGGCCGCGAATAGGGATGAAGTTTTAGCCGTTCGAATGGGGTCGCCGGAGGTGCGCATATTCGTTAGCAAGCCTTAGCCAGAGCGCGTAGCCGACGTCTTCCGACCAGTAGTACCTGGGGACCGTCGCGGTGAGATCGTTGTGGTAGAGGAGCGGCGGATTCTTTCGCAACAGGGCGAAGTCGTCTTTGGCAAGCTGGCGCAGCACCGCCTGGATCTCTCCAGGGTCGGCCGGCGCGCGTCCCAGCAGCCGGACGGCGGACACCCAGATCTCCTGGCCCGGCACCGGCGTCCGCAGCCGCGACTCGGGCAGCTCCAGCTCGCAGCCGGCGCGCCGGAGGTCGGTCAGGCGCAGGATCGGAACCAGCGGCGCCATTCGGTAGTAGACCCAGACCCGATCCTGGCCGGCGACGGGTCGGAGAGCCTCGCAGAGCGCGCGGCCGGCCGGCGGCTGCTCTTTGGCGAGCAGCAGCAGCACGTGCATCTGGATGGCAATGTCGGCAGGGTTCGGATCGCCGCCGGGGTCGAGGCACTGGTAGGCCTCGCGCGGCGCCAGCCAGGAGCGGTAGAGGCCCTCGCGGGTGCGATATTGCTCGAGGGTCGCCAGGGCGGCCGGCAGCCGCCGCCGGTCGGGGTCGGGAGCGAGTCTCCAAACGAGCGCCGTGTCGTCGGCGTCGGGTGTGATGGCGCACCCCAGGGTGCCGATGCCGGGAGCGTCCGGCAGGCCGTGATAGCGCACCAGTCCGCCGGCCTCGATCTGGGCGGTGAGGTGCTGGCGGGCGCGCTGCAGGCTGTCGCCGAGACCGCCGGTAGCCGCCAGCGGATCGAGCAGGTCGACCAGGAGAGCGGTGAGGAAGGTGTTCATCTCCGGGCGCGGCTCCTCGAAGCGTGCCCCGCTCGTGTAGGCGGTGAGCCAGTAGCCCGGCCCCTGCTGGTGGGCGCGAAGCCGTGCCGCCGCCGTCCGGAAGCCGGCGTCGAGCTCCTCGCCGGCGCCCGGTTCCACCCGCACGGCCAGCTTGCGCCTCTCCAGGTAAGCCCCCTCCCCCTTCTCGGAGGCCCAGGCGAAGGCGGTCAGATCGTGCTCGCCGGGAGCGAGGCCGGCCGTGTCGAGCTTGACGCGCCAGCCGGCGGGGCTCGCCTCACGCAGCACGCCGCGGACGTCGGGCCGGTCGAAGAAGGCGCGGGAGGCGACGGGCGGCCGGCCGTCGAGGATGACCGCCACCTGCCAGGGCGTCGCGTGGCCGGCCAGCGCCCAGCCGGCGACGGCGATCGTCTGGCCGGCGGTGACGGCGGAGACCGCGCGGCCGCCGGCCTCGATGAGGTCAGTCTCGATTAGGTCAATACTGCCGCGCGTCTCGATCATCAGCTCCCCCGGCGCGAGGCCATGCCGGAAGGAGGCGATGAAGGGCGCGTTGCGCCAGTCCCACGCGGCCCGCATCTGGTGGGGACCCTTGGCCACGGCGAAGATCGCGCCGTCGGTCGCGCCGGTGTACCAGAAGGCGCCGATGGCCTCGATGGCGACCGCGGCGCCGACCGCGAGCAGGAAGCAGGTCCGGCCGAAGCCGCGCAGCGCGGCGACCACCGGCACCAGCATCCAGAGGAGCAGCGGCAGGAGGTCGGTCATGTAGCGCGGCCCCCAGGAGTAGCCGCCCCGCCAGTCGGCCTTGGCATAGAGCAGGATCTGGAGGAGGACGCCGGCGCCGATCGCCAGGCTGAGGGCGCGCTCGCCGCGGTCGCGCGGCGGGTGCCGCCAGGCCAGGACGAGGAAGAGCAGGAAGGGTGAGAAGACGAACAGCCCCCGCGTCGGGCTGAACAGCAATCCGCCGAGGCCGGAAAGCAGGCTGAACTGGAAGGCGGCGGGCTTGCCCATCAGCCCGTAGCCGCCGGCGACGTGGCCGGCCACTTCGAGGTTGTAGAGCAGCACCAGGCCCATCGGCAGCGCCGCCGCCGCAGCGAGCAGAGCCGCCCAGCGGCCGGCCCAGAACAGTCCGTAAGCGCCCAGCGCCGCCGCGAGGATGGCGTCCGGCGGGCGGTTGCCGGCGATCAGCCCGCACAGCAATCCCGCCGCGATCGCCCGCGGCGCGGTGCACGGTCCGGTGAGCAGCAGCAGGGCGCCGATCACCAGCAGCTCGGCCATCCCGTGCTGCCAGAGAGCCTGGCTGCCGATCACCCAGGTGGTGGTGCCGAAGGCGTAGGCCAGGGTGAGCAGCAGCGCGACCGGCGCCGCCGCCCGCCGCCGCAGCAGCAGATAGAGGAGCGACGCGGAAAGCGCCGCCACGAGCGAGGCGGAGAGCTTCTCCATGACCTTCGCCACGTGGTCCAGCCGCGCATCCGTCCAGCCCCGCAGGTGCAGGTAGCCGGCGGCGGGAAGGTAGAGCGGCGCGAGGAGCACCGGCGCCACCACGGGGTAGAGCGAGATGGTGTGGCCGCCGGCCACGCGTACCATCCAGTACGCCGCGTCGCCTCGCCCCTGGGCGGCGAGCGGCGCGATCGGATCTAGCAGTAGGGTGTGATAGCGCCAGATCGCGAACGGCTGGTAGCGCGCCGGGTAGGTGTCGCCGGAGCTGATCGTCCGCAGGTTGGCGTTGTAGACCAGCAGGCAGCAGAGCCCGATGAGCAGGCTCGCCCGCAACTCGCGCCCGCCGCCGAGGAGCGGAGTCATGGTTTCCCTGCTCACTTGCACACTGGTTTCCTGCGGGGGGTGCGTCTTCACTGCTGAATTCAGGTTGGCGAGAGGCCGGAGGGTACCACAAGGCGCCGCCGCCACGAAGGATGGAGCCCGGGGCGTCTCCTCCGCCCGGTTCTCCTCTGATAGACTTTCCCCGTCCTGAGATACCGTCATTCCGTGACAACCCGTTGAATCCAGCCGACCCCCTTTCCCGACGTGCTGCGCGAGATCCACGTCCGTAACCTGGCCGTCCTGGCCGAAGCCGCCGTCGAGTTCGGGGCGGGGTTCAACGTGCTTTCGGGGGAGACCGGGGCGGGCAAGTCGATCGTCGTCGATTCGCTCTCGCTGCTCGCGGGAGCGCGGGCCAGCACCGAGATGGTGCGCACCGGGGCCGAGGCGCTGACCGTCTCCGGCGTCTTCGAGCCCGAGGGGGACGGCTGGCGGGCGGTGCTGGAGGCGGCCGGGCTGGAGGCGGAGGGCGCCGAGGTCCTGGTGCGCCGGGAGATCGGCCGCAGCGGCCGCAACCGCGTCTTCGTCAACGATCAGCCGACCACGCTGCGGTTGCTCGCCGACCTCGCCCCCTATCTCCTGCGCATCCATGGCCAGCGCGACGAGCTCGGACTGATCGAGCCGGACCTCCAGCGCGCCATGCTCGACCGCAGCGGCGGCCCGGAAGCCGCGCCGCTCCTCTCCCGCGTGGCCGAGGCGTACGAGCAGCACGCGCGTCTCGCCGAGCGGCTGGAGCACCTCTCGGGGGACGACCGCATGCGCCGCGAGCGGATCGACCTCCTCCGCTTCCAGGCCTCCGAGATCGATGCCGCCAAGCTGCGCGCCGGCGAGGAGGCGGAGCTCAAGGCGGAGCGGGACGTCCTGCGCAACGCCGAGGCGATCACCCGCTCGCTGGGCACCGCTTTCGCCCTGCTCTTCGAGGAGGAGGGGGCGGCGGTGGAGAGGACGGGGAAGGCGGAATCGCTGCTCGCCGAGATCGAGGCCTGGGAGCCGGCCGCCGCGGCCTGGAGGGCGGAGATCGAGGATGCGCGCATCCGCCTGACCGAGACGGCGCGCTCGCTGCAGCACCGGCTGGACGGCCTGGAGGCCGATCCGGCCCGGCTCGACTTCGTCGAGGAGCGGCTGGCCACCATCGAGCGCCTCTGCCGCAAGCATGGCGGCGATTCCGGCGCCGTCCTCGCACGGCGCGCCGGGATCGCGGCCGAGCTCGCCGAGCTCGAAGGGGACGACGAGAACCGCGACGAGCTGGAAGGGAAGGTCGCCGCCGCCCTCGCCCAGTACCGGGAGGGAGCGCTGGCGCTCTCCCGCGGCCGCGAGGAGTGGGGGAGGGCGCTGGTCGAGCGGATCGAGGCGGAGCTCAAGGATCTCGGGCTCGCCCGCGCCCGCCTCTCCGTGGCGCTCGAACGGCGCCGCCGGGCCGGGAGCCCGCTGGTCATCGAGGGCGAGGAGGCGGACTTCGGCCGCGATGGAATCGATCAGGTCGTCTTCCTCTTCGCCCCGAACCCGGGGGAGCCGCCGCGGCCGCTCGCCCGCATCGCCTCGGGGGGCGAGCTGTCGCGCATCCATCTCGCCCTCCAGCTCGCCTCGCGAGGCGAGGCCGAGAAGGCCCATCCGACGCTGGTCTTCGACGAGGTGGACACCGGGATCGGCGGCGCCGAGGCCGCCGCCCTGGGCGCCAAGCTCCAGCGCCTCGCCAAGGGCGGGCAGATCCTCGCCGTGACCCACCTGCCGCAGGTGGCGAGCTACGGGGATCTCCACTTCAAGGTCAGCAAGCGGGTGGACGGCGACCGCACCAGCGTGAAGGTCGAGGAGCTGGAGGCCGGGGACCGGGTCGAAGAGGTGGCCCGCATGCTGGCCGGCAAGAAGATCACCGACACCTCCCTCTCCCACGCCCGGGAGCTGATCGCCGGCTCAGCCCGCAAGCGGCGGGGATGAGCACGGCTGCCGGCGTGGTGAGGGTCTGGCACTGGGGCGATCCCGTCGCTCCGCTCCGCGACCTGCTCGCCCGCGGCGGCGTGCTGGCATTTCCGACCGAGTCGAGCTACGGCCTGGGGGTCGATCCCTGGAACCGGACCGGGGTCGAGACGATCTATCGGATCAAGGAGCGCGAGGCGGGCAAGGCGCTGCCGGTGGTGATCGCCGGCCGGGAGCAGCTCGCCGGCTTGGGGATCGATCCGGACCTGCATATAGTTGAGACTCTCTTCGCCTTCTGGCCGGCGCCGCTGACCGTGGTCCTGCCGGTCGCGCGGCCGCTGCCGGCCACGGCCGGCGGACAGGGCTTGGCCGTGCGGGTGCCGGATCACGGCCGGTTGCGGGAACTGCTCGCCGCTCTCGGCCACGGGCTGACGGCGACCAGCGCCAACCGGAGCGGCGAGCCGCCGATCCTGGAGCCGGCCGGGGTCGCGGAGCTGCTCGCGGGCGAGGATGCGATGGTGGTGGACGGCGGCGCGCTCCCGGGCGGGCCCCCCTCGACGCTGGTGGCAATAGAAAAGGATGGGCTCGTGGTTCTACGAACAGGAAGATTTCCCGCCGAGCGCCTCATTCAAGAGCTCGGTCGATCCACGGGAGAAGGACAAGCATGAAGCACCCAGCGTTTGGAATGGCGTCGTTTCTGCTCGCCGCGGCAGTTCTGCTCGCGGCGCCGGCCGCCTCGCGAGCGGCGGCGGCGGCCTCTCCGGCCCCTGTGGACAGCGCTGCCGCCTCGGGCGTGCCGGCGGGCGCGCTGCCCACGATTCCGCTCGCCGAGGTCCAGCGCGGGCAGCGCGGCTACGGCCTGTCGGTCTTCTCCGGCACCGAGCCCGAGCGCTTCGACGTCGAGGTGATCGGCATCATGCGCAACGTCAGCCCGGACGTCAGCTACATTCTCGCCCGCCTGACCGGCAAGGGGCTCGAGAAGAGCGGCGTGGCGGGGGGCATGAGCGGCAGCCCGGTGTTTCTCGACGGCCGGCTCGCCGGCGCGGTGGCGTTCAGTTGGCCGTTCACCAATGAGGCGATCGCGGGGATCACGCCGATCGGCTCGATGCGGCAGCTCTCGGGCCTGAAGCCGATCGCCGTCTCGCCGCCGCCCCCCTCGATCAATCTCTCGGACATCCTTACCGGCCATCTTCCCAAGGATCTGATCGCGACGCAGTTCTCGCGCCTCCTCCCCCGGTTCGCCGACGGCGCCGCGCCCGCCGTCCAGTGGACCGCCGGCGGCTTCGGCGAGAAGTCCCAGGGAATGCTGCGGCAGGTGCTGGGGAGCGTCTCCTCGGCGGGCAAGGCCGCCCCCGGCACGGTGTCCGACGACCTCACTCCCGGCAAGGCGGTGGACGTCGTGCTCATGGACGGCGATTTTCAGCTCGCCGCCAACGGCACGGTGACCGACCGCTACGGCGACCAGGTCCTCGCCTTCGGCCACCCCTTCCTGGGACTCGGCCCGGTGCGGGTGCCGATGGCGACCGCCGAGGTGGTCACGGTGCTTTCGAACGCCAACAGCTCGTTCAAGATCTCGAACTCCGGCAAGATCGTCGGCGCCTTCGAGCAGGACCGCAAGACCGGCATCCAGGGACGGATTGGCGCCGAGGCGCCGATGATCCCGATGGTGCTGAGGGTCAAGAGCGAGCGCCCGCGCGAGTACAGGATGCGGCTCGCGGCGCTCCCGGAATTCGTGCCGCTGCTGGTGGGTAGCGGCGTGGTCGCCGGGCTGGAGGCCGCCAGCTACACGACCGGCTCCCAGAGCCTCGATATGACGGCCCGTCTGGGTCTCCGCGGCTACGGCGATCTGGTGGTGCGTCAGAGCTTCGACGGCAACTCCGCGGTGAGCGAGGCCTCGAGCTTCCTGCTGGCGATCGTCTCCTACATCTCCCAGAACCCGCTGGAGAAGGTCGACGTCGAGAGCGTCGAGGTCGACCTCGCGCAGACCGATCAGCCGGTGTTCGCCAATCTGGTGGGCGCCAACGCCAGCCGCACCGTGGTCCGTCCCGGCGACCGCGTGATGCTGAACCTGGATTTCGTCCCCTATCGCGGCGACCGCTTCCGCCACTCGATGCCGCTCGACCTCCCGGAGGATCTGCCGGCCGGCCGCTATTCGCTGCTGGTGGGGGACGGCGCGAGCGTCGACGCCGCCCGCCTCTCGCTCGAGCCGGCCGAGCCGGTCAGCTTCCCGCAGGCGCTCGACCTGCTGCGCTCGTTTCATTCGCGGCGCGACCTGGTCGTGCTGGGGGTCTACAGCGGTGCGGGGCTGTCGGTAGCCGGCGAGGCGATGCCCCGGCTGCCGGGCTCCGTGCGCTCGCTCTGGGGGGCCGCGGCCTCGGGGAGCGCGGTCGCCCTGCGTTCCGCCGTCGTGCAGGAGAAGCGCGAAGCCATGTCCGTGCCGATCCAGGGGCTGGTGCGGATCGACCTCGACGTGCGCCGCCGCGAGCCGGTGGCCGGGGAAGATCAGGGAGCGGGTGCGGCGGAGAACGACGTGGCGTCCAAAGACAAGGGGAGGGTATGAGGAGAGCGCGATTCAACATTCTGGCCGCGGGGCTGCTGGCGGCCGCGGCCGTCCTGCCGGCACGCGGCACCCAGGTCAAGATCTTCCAGGCCCGCAGCCAGACGGCCTTTCTCGCCGGCACCCTCGACGGCATCAGCGTCGACGCGCTCGGCCGCATGCAGCTCGCCCCCAGGGTCGACCGCGTGGCCTCGGTCGCCGAGCCCTTCCTGCTCTCCGCCGCCGTTCATCCGGACGGCTGGGTGGTGGGCACCGGCAACGCCGGCAAGGTGCTGAAGATCGATCGCAAGGGGGGCGTCACCGAGCTGTTCACCGCCCCCGAGCCCGAGATCTTCGCCGTCTGGTCCGATCCGGACGGCACCGTCTACGCCGGCACCTCGCCCAACGGCAAGGTCTACCGGATTCCTCCGGCCCACGGAGCGAAGGCTGCCAAGGCGGAGCCCTTCTTCGATCCCAAGGCAACCTACATCTGGGCCCTGGTGCGCGCCGCCGACGGCTCCCTGCTGGTCGGCACCGGCACCGAGGGCAAGCTCTTCCGCGTCGACGCCAAGGGGAAGGGGACGGTCCTCTTCGACAGCGACGACACCCACATCCGGACGCTCGCCCCGCTCCCCGGGGGGGACGTCCTGGCCGGCACCGCCGGCGAGGGCCTGATCCTGCGGATCGGCCCCGACGGCCGGGCGCGCACCCTCTATGACGCCCAGGAGCCCGAGATCGTCTCCCTGGCGGCGACGGCGGACGGCACCTGCTACGCGGCGGCGATCGCCTCCGAGGCGAGCCTGGTGGATCAGGCCAAGGATCAGGCCCCGGCGGCTCCGGCCGCCGCCGCTCCGGGCCGGCAAGGGGGGGGCGGCGGCAGCCAGCCGCAGGTCTCCGTCTCCGTCGAACAGGTCGAGGCGCCGACGGTCGGCACCGGGCGCAAGGGCGGAGCCGCGGCGGCCCCGCGCAGCCAGGTGCTCTCGATCTCCCCGGCCGGCGTGGTCGAGAGCCTCTGGAGCTTCCCCGACGATACGGTCTACAGCTTGCTCTGGCAGAACGGCAAGCTCTGGGTGGCGACCGGCCTCGAGGGGAAGCTCTATCGCTGGGCCGACCAGCAGATGCTCCTGGAGAAGGACGTCGACGAGCGGCAGATCGTGGCCGTGCTGCCGGGCGACCCCGGGCCGGCCTTCGCCACCACCAACGCCGCCGCCCTCTACCGGGTCACGGCGGGGACCGAGCGCGCCGGCACCTACACCAGCGCCGCGCTCGACGCCGAGCAGGTGGCGCGCTTCGGCACCTTCTCCTGGGAGGGGGATCTGCCCCCGGGCAGCGCCGCGCGCTTCTCGTTCCGCAGCGGCGTCAGCGCCGAGCCGGACCGTACTTGGTCCGCCTGGACCGAGCCGCGCGAAGGCCGGGAGATCCCGCTGACCGGGCTCCCCCGGGGGCGCTTCGTGCAGTGGCGGGCCGAACTGCGGGAGGGGGACCATGCCTCGCCGCGCATCTATGAGACCGAGCTCTCCTACCGGCAGGAGAACCTGAGCCCCAAGATCGGCGGCGTCCAGGTGCTCGATCCCGGGCAGATCCTGGTGCCGGCCAACTTCAATCCGGCCAGCCAGGTCTTCGAGCCGGCCCATCCCAACCGCGACGGGATCTTCACCAGCCTGACCCCCGCCGCCGACGACGACTCCGGCGGCCGCAGCAAACTGCTCTGGAAGCTCGGCTACCAGACGCTGCGCTGGTCGGCGGCCGATCCCAACGGCGACGATCTGGTCTACGATCTCTCCTTCCGTCCGGCCTCCACGGCCGGCGACAAGGAGGGGGACTGGCTCGAGGTGGCGAAAGATCTCAAGGAAGACCACTACAGCTTCGACGCCATGTCGCTGCCCGACGGGATCTACCGCTTCCGTCTCCGCGCCTCCGACCTGCCGTCGAACGATCCCGACGCCGCCCTGGTGGCCGAGCGGGTGAGCGACCCGGTGGTGATCGACCACACGCCTCCCGACCGCGTGAAAGTGGAGAAGGAGAACGGCGGCAAGCTTCTGCGGGTCACGGTGCGCGATGCCGAGAGCCCGCTGCGGGAGGCCGTCGTCAGCGTCAACGCGCAAGAGTGGAAGCCGGTGCGGGCGGCCGACGGGCTGCTCGATGGACGCACCGAGACCCTGCTGATCGAGACCGGCAAGCCGGGGGACCTGATGCTGCTCCGGGTCACCGATGCCGCGCACAACGTCATCACCTTCAACCTCGGCCAGGAGCGATGAGCAAGCGGATCGCGGTCTATCCCGGGTCGTTCGACCCCATGCACAACGGCCACCTCGACATCATCGAGCGTTGCCGCCCGCTGTTCGACGAAGTGGTCGTGGCGGTGCTGCGCAACGAAGGCAAGCAGCCCCTGTTCTCCGTCGAGGAGCGGATCGAGTCGATCCGCGAGATGGTCACCGGCGAGGTCCGGGTCGAGAGCTTCTCCGGCCTGCTGGTCGACTTCATGGATCAGGTGGGCGCCCGCGCCGTGGTGCGCGGGCTGCGCGCCGTCTCGGACTTCGAGTACGAGTTCCAGATGGCGCTGATGAACCGCCGGCTCAACCCCAGGGTCGAGACCCTGTTCATGATGCCCCGCGAGGATTACACCTACCTTTCGAGCCGGCTGGTGAAAGAGGTCTTCTCGCTGGGTGGCGATCTGACCGGGCTGGTCCCCGAGCCGGTGCTCGTCAGGCTGCGGCAGCGGCTGCCCCCCAAGGCGAAACCCACGGCGGGCTCGGGGGGGACGGCGTGAGCCTCGAGCGCTTCCTGCTGCGCCTCCCCAAAGTCGAGCTCCACGTCCATCTGGAAGGCTCGATGCGGCCGGCCGTGCTGCTGGAGCTGGCGCGGCGCAACGGCATCGAGCTGCCGGCCCAGGACGAGGCGGGCCTCAAGCGCTGGTTCCGCTTCACCGACTTCGAGCACTTCGTCCAGGTCTACCTCGCCTGCTCGCGGGCGCTGCGGTCCCCGGAGGACTTCCAGCTCCTGGCGCTCGACTTCCTGACCGAACAGGCGTACCAGAACGTCGTCTACACCGAGGTCCACTTCACGATCTCGACCCACCTCGCCAACGGCGTCAACGGCGACGAGGTGCTCGCGGCCCTGGCCGAGGCGATCGCGGAAGGGGAGCGGCGCCACGGCGTCACCCTGCGGCTGATCCCGGACATCGTGCGCAACGTCGGCGTCGAGCCCGCGGACCGTACGCTGGAGTGGGCGCTCGCCGGCTGGGAGCGGGGGGTGGTGGCGGCGCTGGGCCTGTCCGGGAGCGAGCGGCTCTTCCCGAACGAGCCCTTCCGCGAGCACTTCGCGGCGGCGAAGCGGGAAGGACTCCACCGCGTGGCGCATGCCGGCGAGCACGCGGGTCCGGAGTCGATCCGCTCGGCCCTCGACGTCTGCGCGGCCGAGCGGATCGGCCACGGCGTGCGGGCGATCGAGGATCCGGCCCTGGTCGAGGAGCTGCGGGCGGCGCAGATCCCGCTCGAGGTCTGTCCGACCTCCAACGTCTGCCTGGGGGTGTTTCCGGACCTGCCGGCTCACTCCTTCGACCGCCTCTACCGGTCGGGCCTGGCGCTCTCCGTCAACTCGGACGACCCGACCTTCTTCAACACCAATCTCACCCTCGAATACCTGCGCCTGCACCAGACCTTCGGCTACTCCCCGGCCGAGCTGGCCGGCTTCTCGCTGGCCGCCCTCCGGCAGTCCTTCCTGCCGGAGCCCGAGCGTACAGCCCTGGAGGAGAGCTTCCGCCAGCAGTGCGACGCCCTGGGGAAGGAGATGTTCGGCGCGCCCGTCGAGCCGCCGGTGAGCTAATCGATTCAGTCGTTAGGGAGAGCCCAGAGCTCCATCCCCATCGTCCGGGAGAGATGGAGGAGGTGCTCGAGCCTCTGGAGGAAGTCGAGGAGCCCGCGCCAGCCGAATTCCTCGCCGAGGCGGATGTCCTCCGTCCCCTCGAGCCCGACCCACTCCGGCGGCTCGGGGATCTCCCGCCGCCGGGCGCGCGCCGCGAGCTCCGCCACCTCCCGCTCCCACATCCCCCGGACCTCCGCGTCGATCCACGTCTCCTCGGCGGGATCGAGCCCCCGGAGCCCCTGGAAGACGGGGAACCCCGTCAGCCCCGAGAGATAGCCCACCAGCTCGTCGTCGAGGATGACGAAGGTCTCCTGCAGCGGGGTCCCCTCTTCGTCGGCCATCAGGAGAGTCCACGACATGGGAAGAGTCTATCCCGATTGACAGATTCAGCCGGGAAGACATATGTTCACTAAGGAGATTTTCCTATACTTTGCCGTCATCTTCTGTATCTTGGGTCGGATTCCAGGCATCTAGATGTCGCACTCCCTCTATGCCTCCAGCGATGGGCGCGGACACCCCATTGAGCTCCCCGACGGCGTGACTCCAGCCTTGGACGACCAGGACCCCAGCCTCCGTCTGATCGAGCAGATCCAGGCGGGTATCGACGTCGACGAGAACTGCCGGCGGCTCCACGAGCTGCACTATCGGAAAGTCATCAACTTTTTCCGCCGCAAGCGCTTTTCTCCTGAAGAAAGCCGAGACCTCACCCAGGATGTCTTTTCCCGTGTCTTTCAAGCTATAGCTACGTTTCGACGCGAGTCGAGATTCGAAAGGTGGCTGTTCGAGATCGCCGCCAACGCCTTCCGAAACGAGCTTCGGAAGCGACGGGCGGAGAAGCGGGATGCGGTGGAGGTGTCGATCAATGTCTCTCCCGAAGAAGGTGGCGTTTCTGCCCAGATCGTGGAGCCGGTCTCCCAGGATCAGAGCGCGCTGGACTCCATGATGAAGCGAGAGCGAAGCGCGCGCCTGCGCTCGGCGTTTCAGAAGCTGCCACCCCAAATGCGGACCTGTTGCGTGCTGCGCTATGAGAGAGGGATGAAGTATCAGGAGATCGCGACGGAGATGAAGATCTCCATCGAGACCGTCAAGGCGCACCTCCATCAGGCCCGCAAGCGGCTCATCGAGGAGCTGGGCGACGGGGAGGAGGGACCATCGTGA
>Ga0268266_10000512_pt1 | contig 54629 bp, 48 predicted proteins | sample KBSS13metaG_FD_190356 | JGI IMG/M metagenome (GOLD analysis project Ga0268266, IMG submission 190356) | Switchgrass rhizosphere microbial communities from Kellogg Biological Station, Michigan, USA - KBS S1-3 metaG (SPAdes) (version 2) | ecosystem: Host-associated > Plants > Roots > Rhizosphere...
GACCTTCGGAAGAGCAGTCCACAACGAAGTCCTCTGGATGAGTGTGGATGGTCAGGTGTTGCATCGGGAGCGTAAGTTCTATGGTGCCACACTCGTGTGGGAGCCCTGTCAGAGCGACTGCAATGCGCGCGTCAACGTGCCGTTTGATGTGATCTCCAAGCTGGTAGTGCAGTCACCCTTTCGCATTCCCAAGGATGCCTTTGACGGACCCATTCGGTACGTATTGTCGCGAGTGGACGGGTCCACTCCGCACATCCCTTCTACGGGAGAGCAGGCTGTGGTGGTGGAGGGGGTAACCGCCGTTCTGACTGTGTGTGCGAAGTGTGGAGTTCCCGAGGCACTGACGGAAACGGATCGGCAACGTTACCTGCAGCCCAATGCCTGGGTACAAAGCGATCTGCCGCAGATCCGGAGTTTCGCGAATCGATACGGCAAGGGGCGGAGTCAGAAGGAGATCATGGATAAACTCGTGACTGCCGTGCAGGCGCACATGACAGGAGCGGTTGACTATCTGGGATACGGAAACGCAGCTGATGCTCTGCGGACCCGTTCTGGAGACTGCACGGAGTTTGCGGTGTTGTTGGCGGCGTTAGCTCGCGCTCGGGATATTCCCGCGCGTGTCGCTTATGGACTCGTCTATGCGGATCGATTTAGCGGCAAGAAGGAGGTGTTTAGTCCGCATGCCTGGGTACAAGTGTGGACGGGAGATCGATGGCAGAGCTACGACGCGGGAGTTGGCCAGTTTGATGCTACGCATCTGGCGCTGAGTCTCGGCAACGGAGACCCACGCGACGTTCAAACGGGCTTTTCAGGTCCGACAGAGTTGCGGATCGAGAAGTTGGGTCGAGTACGTTAGGGTTTCGGAGTCGGCAGCCAGGTCGAGGCTTCGATGTCGGGCAACTCCTGTTTGTCGGGACGAGCCGCTTCCGACTCGTCGACCCACTGGAGCTTCGCGCCCGCTCTGGTGCCACCCAGCAGTATTTCCTCTGTCGAGCAGTACTGGCTGTCCTGCATTACGACAACATTGGGCGCAGCTACATCCGCGGCATTGGTGGGTACTCCCACCACAGCTGCCAGCCCGAGACTCAACGCCACTGCCGTTCGCTTCACCGTGTAGGAGACACAAACATCCCCGGAGCAGCCGGTCAGGAACGCTTCTCGTTCCGGGTCTGACATAAGATCCAGGTTGTGGACGCGCCGCTGGCATTGGCCGCAGAAGTCCATTCCCGGCTGCGGCGCCGTCGCCCAGCGCAGGGGACACGGAGAGGTGATTTTGGGTACTCGCGCCATGGACTCCAGCCTATGCCTCCAGCGCAGCCTCGGCAAGGTCTCTTCCGGTGATGACCGTCCCTTGGTGATACAGGTCTTCCAGCGTAGCGGCGATCGTCACGACGGTTCCTCTGGCTTCAAGAGTACCGAGATGTTGACGTCGGTACGGATCTCAAAGCCTAGCTGCTCGTAAAGGTCAATCGCCGTGTGATTGGACTTCCATGCATGCAGAAAGGCGCGGTCACCGCGAGCGATGATGTCCGTAACCACGGCTGTGGACAGACGACGGGCGAACCCACGACCGCGGAAGTCAGGGTGAGTGCAAACTCCGCTCAGCTCCGTGTAGCCTGGAATCCGCATTCGCTCTCCGGCCATGGCGGCAAGCCGGCCGTCCACGCGTATTCCGAGAAAGCGGCCCATGCGATTCGTTCGTTCCAGGAAGGGTCCCGGCTCGGTCAGCTTCGCCAGGGCCACCATTTCGGGCGCATCGGCCTCTGTCAGGGGTGTTATATCCGATCGCGGGACAGGGTGCGGCACGCGGGTGGCCAGCATCTGAACACCGAGTGCCGCTTTCACTTCCACCAGACCCGGCGGAACCACGATCTCAGGAACCTGTGCAATAAACACCTGCTCGCCAGGTTGCACCAATGCCGACAACTCGGCTAATGCCGCCGGACTGTCGTCCCGAGCTGAAGCGAAGAGATTGACGTCGCGAAGAAACCGCCGCGCGAGCGCCGTGCCCTCCGACAGGGGCGCATGAAACGTGGTCATGCTCTCCCAAACAACTCTATCAAGAGCGTGCACGAGTTTTCTCACCTGTACGTAAGCGATCCGCACGCGCGCTGAGGGAAGCTTCCATCAACGACTCTTCCAACGCTGCGAGCGCCGGTAGGAGCGACTCACCGCGACCCTTGCAGGCATCCGCGACCGCTGATTCGATGCGTGGCCAGACTGTGCGCTTGGAGGAGGCCACGAGCTTTTCGCCGGCAGCGGTCAGCGCAATTGTCCGCACACGCCTGTCACCCGAGGTCGACGTAGACTTCACCCAACCGTCCGATTGCAACTTATCGAGCATCCGGGTCACACCGGGCTGGCTCATTCCAACAGCCTCGGCGATCTCGCCCACACTCAGCGGGCCGAGCCGATCCAGCCCCGCCAGGATGGGGAAGTGCGAGGCCGGCAGTTCAATACCGGCTTCCTCGAGGAGACCCTGTGTCTGAGCTTGCAGTCGCTCACCCAGGCGCTTCAGCCGGGTTCCCAGCGCGAGATAACCCAATTCCTCGATGACATCGGTACTCATATAGCCTGTTATATAACAGGTTATAGAAAATCGCAATGCCACGATCGGTTGCGGTTGCGACCGCGCCGCCACGCATATGTTAAATCCGAGGGAGCCGCCCTCGAGTTTCGTTGGGCTGGCTAAATGAAATGTAAGCTCTTATCCTCCTGTCACTCATTTGCCTTGGACTGCAAAACAAACACGAACGGAACTCGAGTCAACAAATAATCCTGGGGAGGAACGATGAAGATCACCCGTTGCAGAATGGGCTGGGCTTTATTTGGCCTGGTTCTGGCGAGCTCGGCTATCGATGCGGGGGCGGCCCCCGCGAGCAAGTTTCAACCAACCGGATTCAGCGGCCCGTTCCGCTCGAATTTCCTACCGGCCTCGATCGATCGAACGCCGGTCAACGTCGTAGTGCTCCTGCCGGGAGCCTCAGTCGCCGATGAGCAGGCTGCCCAAGGCCGTCGACTGACCCGAGATGAAAAGAGAGCAGTCAAGGCAGCCCGTGCCGCGGAGCAGTCAGCCAAGCGTGCCCAGATTGAGGGGCTGGGCGGTCAGGTAACCGGCGCGTACCAAAGCGCGTTGAATGGAATCAGAGTCAAAATCCCACGGAATCAACTTGCTTCACTCAAGAAGATCCCAGGGGTTGTAGATGTCGTCAGGGTGGGTGTCCACAAGCCGCTCAACGTCGTAACCGTACCGCGTATTCAAGCACCTATCGCATGGTCAGGGGCTGCGGGAGTCCACGGCGAAGGGATCAAGATCGGCATCATCGACACCGGCATCGACTATACGCACGCCGATTTTGGCGGGCCCGGCACGGTGGCGGCCTACACCGCGGCCCTTGCGACCGACACCGCGAATCCCGACCCCAGTCTGGTCGGCCCCAATGCGCCCAAGGTGAAGGGCGGCATCGACCTGGTCGGCGATGATTACAACGCCGATAACACCTCTCCCGATTACCAACCGATTCCCCATCCGGACAACAACCCGTTGGATTGCAATTCTCACGGCACGCACGTGGCCGGAACAGCAACCGGGTTCGGCGTCCTGGCGGACGGCACCACGTTCCATGGCCCTTACAACCAGCTGACTTATCAGAACAATTCGTTTGGAGTCGGTCCGGGTGTGGCGCCCCTGGCCGATCTTTACTCCATCCGTGTCTTCGGGTGTGCGGGTTCCACCGACGTCGTCACTCAGGCGATTGAGTGGGCCGTGGACAATGACATGGACGTGATCAACATGTCGTTGGGCGCGGATTTCGGCAGCGGCGTCGCTGACGACTCCCTGGCCGCTGATGCCGCTGTCAAAGCGGGTGTTGTGGTTGTTTCGGCTGCGGGCAACGCCGGCGATATCCCTTATGTGGTCGGCGATCCGGGCGGAAGCGTCAAGGGCATTGCGGTCGCGGCCAGCGCGCGCGAAGCCTCTGACCGCACTGCTAATTTCAGCCTGTCGACCGGAGCGGCCATGACGGCTCTGAACGCCAACGATGCGGCCTGGTCCTCTCCCAAGACTCTGCAGGTCGTAGTGCTGAAGAATTCAGCCCTGCCGGGTGGCGTCAGTCTCGGCTGCGATCCGAATGAGTATCTCGCCGCGAATGTGACCGGAAAGCTCGTAGTCACGCAACGTGGGACCTGCGCGCGCGTGGCCCGTGCTGTGTTCGGACAGAAAGCGGGCGCTGCGGCGGTGGTCATGATCAACAACTCCACCAGCCTCCCTCCCTTCGAGGGTCCGATTACGGGGAATCCCGATACCGGTGAGCAATACACCGTAACTATCCCATTCTTCGGTGTGAAGGGCTTGGCAAACACTACGGGCTCTGACGGCAACAACCTGGCGCTGGCGGATGGAGCCACGGTTACCCTGACCGAAGGCACTCCCATCGTGACGGGCATGGCTTCCTTCAGCTCTGCGGGTCCACGTACGCCTGATTCCCGCCTCAAGCCGGACATCACGGCTCCCGGGACAAACGTCGTGTCAGCAGGAATGGGAACCGGCACGGGAACGCTGATCGATTCAGGCACGTCGATGGCAACTCCGCATATCACGGGTGTTGCGGCTCTGGCCATTCAGGCTCATCCGAAGTGGAAGCCGAACGCGATCAAGTCGGCCATCATCAACAGCGGCGATCCCTCTTCGATCTCCGACTATCGTGAGAGCCGGTCGGGCACTGGGGTGGTCAATGCCGCAAGCGCTGTCGGTACGCAGGCGATTGCCTTCGCTGACAACGATGAGACGACACTGAACTTCCAGATGCAGGAGTTCTCGTCGGACTTCTCGAAGTCAGGCACGATTCACGTGAAGAATGACGGGCCCACACCCGTTTCGTTCAACGTGTCGGTTGCGCAGAAGAAGGGTTCCACCCATACCCTGTCTCTGGGCGCATCCGCGATCACAGTGCCGCCCCGAAGTCAGAGCGCATTCGATGTAACACTGACGGTGCCTGTGGCAACAGTCGGTGACTCCTCGGCAATGCGTGAGGTGGCCGGGCTCATTACGCTTACGCCGACCACCGCTTCATCCAATCGTGGATATACGTTGCGCGTGCCTTACTACCTGGTCCCGCGTGTTTCTTCGAACGTCGATGCGAAGATCGCCATCAAAGCGAAGGATACGCAGGGTGTCGTGTCGCTCACGAACCGCAACAGCCCGATTCCAGCCAGTGCGGACTTCTATGCGTGGGGACTCGAAGATCAGAAGAAGGACGGGGTGGAGGGTCGATTGGACCTGCATGCGGCCGGTGTCCAAAGCTTCCCGGGTGTTCTGGCCTTCGCAGTCAACACCTACAAGGGATGGTCGACTCCCGCGCAGGAAGAGTTCGATGTCCAGATGGATGTGGACGGCGACGGTCAACCGGACTATGTGGTCTTCAACGGTGACGTCGGACTGGTGCTGACCGGCTCGAGGAACGGACAGATGGGTTCGTTTGTCTTCAACGTCAAGGCAAACACATTCGTCGTTCGCTACCTCGCTACCGCACCGACAGATGCGAGCACGATCGTGCTGCCCGCGAATCTGGCGGACATTGGGATCTCTGCCGCCAATCCGCGCTTCACGTACAACGTGGTGGCGTTCGATCTGTTGAGCAGCGACACCGATACGTTCGATCAGTCAGCCAAGTTCAACGCGATCAACAGCTCGATCAGCACTGGGGCGTTTGACGTGGTCAACCCGAACCAGGCCATCGGGGAGACGATCACCGTCAATCCCACTGAGTTCGCGCTCACTCCCGCCAAGGGAGTCATGATCGTGACTCAGGACAACAAGAATGGTCCGAGCGAGGTGAATCTCCTCAACATCAAGCGTTGATGTCACGCCCGGGCTCGGTGACTTTGGTCGCCGAGCCCGGTCCGTCCAGGCGCCGCATCCGAATCTGCTCAATCCAGAAGGCTGAGCGTCTCTTCGAGCGTTTGGGCAGTCAACAGCCGTTTGCCAACAGCATACAGTTGCGCGTCACTCGCTCCACGGACGAGAGTCTGAATTGCATCCGGCAACGGCCCGAAGCGGGTTGTCAATTGATCGAGGATAATCTCCAGTCGGCCTTCAGCCTTACCCCGCGCCACACCGCGGCGGACGAAGTCATATTCGTAGTGCAATTTCAACGAGCTCATGGCGTCCTCCAGCACCTTCGGGGTGCCCTTCATAAATAATTGAATAAAGTCGAAATACAGATACCTGCGCTCTTCGTCCAGGTTCCTGATGGCGGTCAGAGCGGTTGCAACGATGCGCCTGGCCAACTCGGGGTCCGGGTGGTCCTTATGCTCAAACGCTGAAAACACTGCGAGCGCCTCGTTCTTTTCGGCCTGCTCCCTCTCAGTCACAAAGGGTGTGTTCGAGGGGCCAACCACGTACGCCGTGCATTGGGTACCCGGACCGACGTCGATAGTCCTTCGAGCCCACCGGGCTACAGACTCCTTGACGGTGATGACGAGCAAGCACACTGGACAACGATGTCGGGCGCGCAGATTGGCAACATAAGCAGGCCACGAATAGCGCTTGCGCTCATCGCGCCTCAGTTGCACCTCAACGATGATGCCGAGCTCGTATCGCGCTCCCCGAGACAGAAATAACACGAGATCCGCACAGAATTCAACGGGCGTTAGATTGTTGACATTGGGCGACTCGATGCGGATCTGGTCGTACGTGGGGAGCGTGACATCGAGCGTGCGAAGTAGTTCGGGCGCCGAGTCAGAGCGATTGCGGAATAACTCCAGGAGCCGTTCGTGCAGGTTGGAGGGCATGCACGAAGGCTAAGGGCGTCAGGGTGCGCAGAATAGCCGGATTATTTGGCAAAATATCGCAACAATTTGCTGTCGCGGCGTCGCACTCCGACGCTAAAACAACCGTCCAATTCAACTACGCGTTCCCGAGGACGTCCTCTACGACGGATCGGACGGCGTGCACTGCCGTTGACAGTTGCTGGTCGGCCCGCGTGATCGAGCCGATCGGCTGCCGGATCCTCGGCCGGGATACCGGTAGACACACTGCCCCCAACTTCAACATCTGCTCCCGGCAGATTGCAGGAACCACACTGACGCCGAGCCCCGCCGCAACAAACTGCCCGATCGTTGTGAGCTGATGGCACTCGAGCGCCACCGTGAGATTCAGGCCACTTGCCGCCAGCTGTTGTTCCAGCAGACTGCGGGTCGATGACGGCCGCTGCAAAGCAATGAACCGTTGTTGCAGCAACTGCGACCACGTCACACTGCGCGCGTTGCTCAGACCCGACTCCGGCGACACGATCGCAACAAACTGATCCACGAGGAGTGACTCGAACGCGAGGTTCGAGGCCACGGCCGGCTGGAATCCAAAGCCGATCTCAACCCGTCCCGCCTCAACCATCTCCAGCACCTGTTCCTGGATAACATCGTGAACAGACACCTCGACGCGCGGGAACTGGTCTCGGAAGCGCTTCAAAACACGCGGCAGTACGTTGCCGGCGAAGGAAGGCATGGCAGCAATTGTCACGTGACCTCGCTGGAGCGTGAATTGCTGCTTGAGACGCTCTCGTACAGTCTCCCAGTCCGCCAACAGGCGCTGCGCGTGGGGCAACAATGCCACGCCTTCCGGCGTCAAACGCACGCTTCGCGTCGTTCGTACAAAGAGCCGCCCTCCCAGGGTTCGCTCCAGGTTGCGGATCGCGAGACTCAGGGCGGGCGCCGAAATATGCAGGCGCTCGCAGGCGCGGGTGAAGCTCAGAGTTTCCGCGATCGCCGCGAATGCGCGTAATTGCCGGGGAGTCATGGATTCCTAAGGGAAATAAAATAATCCGCAGGTTTTTCAAAGTTAACACTCAGGGTCGCCTGAGCCAAGCTTCCGCACCGACACCTCGGGGGAGATTTGCGGTGGCTGGATTCGACAAACGCGTGGCCTCCTATGAAGCGGCCCTGGCCGGTCTCTCGGACGGCATGACCCTCGCCGTGGGCGGTTTCGGCCTGTGCGGCATCCCCGAAAATCTGATCGCCCAGGTGTACAGAATGGGGGTGAGAGGCTTGACCGTCGTCTCCAACAACTGCGGTGTGGATGACTTCGGACTCGGCATCCTGTTGAAGAACCGCCAGATCTCCAAAGTCATTGCCTCCTACGTAGGCGAGAACGACGAGTTCGAAAGGCAGTTGCTGCAGGGAGAGGTGCAAGTGGAGCTCACGCCGCAGGGAACACTCGCCGAGAAGCTGCGAGCAGGCGGGGCAGGAATCCCGGCTTTTTTCACGGCCACCGGGTTTGGCACGCCCGTCGCCGAAGGTAAGGACTCCAGGCGCTTTGACGGCCGCGACTACATCCTCGAGCGCGCAATCAAAGCGGATTTCGCGCTCGTCAAAGGCTGGAAAGCCGACCCTTCGGGCAACACCATCTATCGCAACACGGCACAAAATTTCAACCCGGCCGTCGCAACGGCCGGCGCGGTCACCGTGGTTGAGGTAGAGGAGATCGTGGAAATGGGCGCCCTTGATCCCATCTGCGTGCATACGCCCGGAATCTACGTGAATCGCCTGATCCAGGGCCGCTTCGAAAAGCGCATCGAAAAGCGCACAGTCTCACCAACATAACGGTGCCGCATGTCACTCACCCGTGAGCAAATGGCTCAATGGATCGCGCGCGAGATTCGCAACGGTTACTACGTCAACCTGGGCATCGGAATCCCGACTCTGGTCGCGAATTACATCCCGCCGGACATCGATGTCATGCTGCAATCCGAGAATGGGCTGTTGGGCATGGGCCCATTTCCAACCGAGTCGGAGGTCGACCCGGACATGATCAATGCGGGCAAACAGACCGTGACCGCACGGGCGGGAGCCGCGATCTTCTCCTCGGTCGAATCGTTCGCGATGATACGAGGCGGGCACGTTGATCTAACCGTGCTCGGCGCATTTGAAGTCGACGTCGAAGGAAACATTGCATCCTGGATGGTGCCCGGCAAGTTGGTCAAGGGGATGGGTGGGGCAATGGACCTCGTTGCCGGCGCGCGCAATATCATCGTGACCATGACACACGCCTCGAAATCAGGTGAGTCAAAGCTCCTCAAACAATGCTCGCTGCCACTGACCGGCCGCGCCTGCATACGGCGCGTTCTGACCGACCTCGCGTATGTCGAAGTGGATCGAGGCGCATTCGTGCTGAAGCAACGTGCCCCAGGTATTTCTGTTGAGGAGATCCGTGCCAAAACCGCCGGGAAGCTGATTGTGCCGGACCGCGTGCCTGAAATGGCTTTTTGACCGGCGCACCTGTTAGCGTGCGTTGATTTGCACCACAACCTTCCCGAGGCTCCGGCCTGTCAGGAGGTTGATGAATGCCGCAGGGGCGCTTTCCAGTCCTTGCGTCCGTTCTTCCTGCAGACTCAGTAGCCCCTGGTCCACCCACTCTTTGGCGTCTCTTTGGAAGGCCTGGAAACGCGCCTCATAGTGATCCAGGATCACCAGTCCCTGAAAGCACAGGCGCTTCTGCAGGATGGTGGAGATCACTAGCGGCAGCCGGTCGGGCCCTGGGTTGCCCGCCGTGCCGTTGTAATGGGCGATGTTGCCGCAAACAGGCACCCGGGCCCCGATGTTGAGTAAGGGCAGTACGGCGTCGAAGACCGCGCCGCCGACGTTCTCGAAATAAACATCGATGCCGCTCGGACAGGCAGCGGCGAGGCGCGCTGCAAATCGTGGATCATGGCGATCAATGCAGGCATCGAATCCGAACTTCTCAACTACGTGCCTGCATTTGTCCGCACCTCCAGCGATACCAACTACGCGCGCGCCTTTGATCCGCGCAATCTGGCCGACCATGGATCCCACTGCGCCCGCTGCGGCGGAGACGACCACCGTCTCGCCGTTTCCAGGGCGACCGATATCGAGTAACCCAACGTACGCAGTAAATCCCGTCATACCGAGTCCGCCCAGGGTGTGCGACGGTTCGATCCCGTCGTCGACCAACATCAGGTCACTGCCGTCGGAAAGTGCGTAGTCCTGCCAGCCCGCGCGGCTCAGGACCACATCACCCACAGCAAACTGCGGATTCTCCGAACCGACGACGCGACTGACAGTCCCGCCGACCATGGTTTCGCCGACACCGACCGAGGGCGCATACACGGGGCCAGTCTCATTCATCAGCTCGCGCATGTAAGGGTCGAGCGACAGATACATCGTCTGCAGCAGCACCTGGCCGGATTGCGGCACGGGAATGGCCGATTCCTCCAGCCGAAAATGCTCCAAACCCGGCAGTCCATTCGGGCGTGATGCCAATACGATGCGCCGGTTCATGATCCGTTCCCGTAGTGGGCGGCGATTTCGTCGCTGGTCGTAACCCACACACCCTCGTGAGAGGTAATGTATTCCAGGGCTCGGGCCAGATACTTCCGTCTGAACGGCTGACCGATCACGAACGGATGCAATGCGAGCGCCATGACTCGCCCCGACGTCGCGCTGTTGCGATACAGCTCATCAAACTGATCGACCACGGCGCGATAGAACTCCTCTCCCGAGGCGCGATGGGCGACGAAAAACAGGATGTCATTGAGCTCTACGGAGTAGGGGACGCAGATCATCCCGGGTATGTTCAGTGCAAACGGTTGGTCATCCGCGCACCAATCGAGCACATATTGCAGTCCCATTTCGTGTAGCAGACGCGGTGTTGCATAGGTCTCAGTCAGCGCCGGGCCCATCCAACCCCGGGGGGTTCGGCCGGTCGCTGCAGAAATTGTCGCGATGATCTCTTCGAGTGCCGCTCGTTCGGCTGCCGGTGACAAACCGCTGTGCAGCTCGGAGTTTGTTTTACCATGGGCGATCCACGCCCAGTCGCGCTCGAGACCCGCGGCCATGATTTGGGGATATCTCTGCGCAACATCGGAGTTCAACAAGACCGAAGCGCGCACGCCATACTCATCCAGTGTCTCGAGGGTACGCCAGAAGCCAACGCGCGCACCGTAGTCCCGCCATCCGTAGTTGAGTGGGTCCGGCTGCAGGTGGGACGTACCGGCGAACAGGCTGGTCGAGGGTTTATCGATTTCGAAGTGCTCGATATTCAAACCGATGTAGAAGGCCACGCGGGCGTCATGGGGCCAGGTCAGTTGCGGCCGATCGCTGATCGGTGTGTAGCGATACAGTGTGTTGTCCATGGGCGTAGAGCGTAGCGATGCCCGCACGGTCGGTGAATCCGTTTATAGTTCCGCACAGTGCGGACAACCGTGTCCGCAATCAGGACGGCAAAATGGAAAGCATAGGCGCGCTGAAAATTTTCGTGCAGGTGGCCGAGGCCCGCAGCTTCAGGGCCGCCGGAAGCCAACTCGGGATCTCCGCATCTGCGATCGGCAAGGCCGTCGCGCGTCTGGAGGAACAACTCGCGGTCCGCCTGTTCCATCGCTCCACGAGAAGTATCGCTCTGACTCCGGAAGGCACGTTGCTGTTGGAGCGCAGCCGGCGGATTCTCGATGAGCTCGATGCGATCGAGCAGGATCTGACGAACGTGCAGCAAGGGCCGCGGGGCAAGCTGCGTGTCAGTCTGCCCATTGCCGGCATGTTGATGATGCCTGCCATCGGCGGCTTCATGAAAGCCTACCCGGAAGTGCAACTCGATCTGGAATTCACGGATCGCCTGGTTGATGTCATTGACGAGGGGTTTGATGCGGTGATCCGTTCCGGCGGCGCGCGGGATTCGCGTCTCGTGGGGCGCAGGCTGGGGGAGTACCGGCTCAGGCTGGTTGCTTCACCGGCCTACCTGCAGCGGCGCGGGACGCCGCGTGTGCCGGAAGACCTGGTGGAGCATGCGTGCCTGCAACATCGCTTTGCCAATAGCGGCAAGTTCGAGCGCTGGCCGCTGCGGCGGCCGGGAAAGGAGCTCGAAGCTGCAGGGACGGCCGTGGCCGTGGTGAATACGATCGAACCGCTGATCTGCCTCGCCGAACAGGGTCTCGGGATCGCCTGTCTGCCGGAGTTCGCAATTCAGCGCCAGCTCCAACAGGGAAGGCTGCGGGCGCTGTTGGACGAGTACGTCCAACATTCCGGCACATTCCATGTCCTGTGGCCGTCGAGCCGCCACATGGCCCCGAAGCTGCGAGCGTTTGTCGACTACGTCGCCGAAAATCTGTTTCCCTGATTTACCCCGGAAATCTAACGGCAGACGTTATAATTCCGGGGCGGATTTTTGTGCAAATGTGGAAAAGGTGTGCCAGTTGAGTGACGTAAGTACCGGAGAAATAAGCAAAAGGCGGACTTTTGCCATCATCTCCCACCCGGACGCGGGCAAGACGACCCTGACGGAGAAGCTGCTGCTTTTCGGGGGTGCGATTCAGATGGCCGGCAGCGTCAAAGGCCGCAAGGCGGCGCGGCATGCGACTTCGGACTGGATGCGGCTGGAGCAGCAGCGCGGAATCTCCGTGACGTCGTCGGTGATGCAGTTCCCCTATGGGGATTGCATCGTCAACCTGCTGGACACGCCGGGTCACGAAGACTTCTCTGAAGATACGTACCGGACGCTGACTGCGGTCGACTCTGCGCTGATGGTTATCGACTGCGCCAAAGGCGTTGAGGAACGGACGATCAAGCTGATGGAGGTTTGCCGGCTGCGCGACACGCCGATCATGACCTTCATCAATAAGTTGGACCGCGACGGCCGGGCGCCTATCGAATTGCTCGATGAGATCGAGCAGGTCCTCAAGATCCGCACGACCCCTGTCACGTGGCCTATCGGCATGGGCCGCGAGCTGCGCGGCATTTATCACCTGCTCGAAGATCGGATCTATGCCTATGAGGCCGGAGCGAAGGGGCGGGTCGGTGAAAACCTGACGATCGATGGCTTGCACAGTCCGGAGGCCCGCGAGTTTCTCGGTGACATGGCGCAGGCGTTCGATGACGAGATCGAGCTGGTCAAGGGTGCGACTGAGACCTTCAGCCCGGAGGACTATCGAGCCGGCAAGCAGACGCCGGTGTTCTTTGGGTCGGCGGTCAACAATTTCGGTGTGGAGGAGTTGTTGGCTTCGTTCACGACTCATGCGCCGGGGCCGCTGCCCCGCACGGCGCGCGAGCGTACGGTGGATCCTCAGGAGGAGCATCTGACGGGGTTTGTTTTCAAGATCCAGGCCAACATGGATCCCATGCACCGCGACCGGATTGCGTTCATGCGGCTCTGTTCGGGGAAATATTCGCGTGGGATGCGGATGTATCACGCGAGGTTGGCTAAGGAAGTTCGTGTGGCGGATGCGCTGACGTTTATGGCGGCGGATCGTGCTGCGGCAGAGGAGGCGTTCGCCGGGGACATCATCGGGCTACACAACCATGGCACAATCAACATTGGTGATACGTTTACCGATGGGGAGAAGTTGACGTTTACCGGGGTGCCTAACTTTGCGCCGGAGTTGTTTCGGCGTGCGGTGCTCAAGGACCCTCTCAAGATGAAGGCGTTGAGCAAGGGGTTGTCGCAGTTGTGCGAGGAGGGGGCTACGCAGTTGTTCAAGCCTCTGCGCAACAATGACATGATCCTGGGGGCGGTAGGGCAGCTGCAGTTTGAGGTCGTGGCGTTTCGGCTGCAGGATGAGTACAGCGTGCAGTGTGTGTTTGACAACATCAATGTGCACACGGCGCGTTGGATTACGGCGAGTAATGAACAGAAACTCGAGGAGTTTCGGGCCAAGGCGTTTGATAATCTGGCGGTGGATCACAGCGGGTCGTTGGTTTACCTGGCGCCGTCGCGGGTCAACCTGCAGTTGACGCAGGAGCGATGGCCGGACATCACGTTCCACGAAACGCGCGAGTACGCGCAGTGATCGTGCCCGCCGGCGCGGATGCCTCCCGGGCGCGCGCCACCGCAGCGATCCAGGACGAGCAACATGAATAGCACCACGGCGGTGACCAACCGCGCCAAGCGCGTATTGACCCGCCGGCCGGTGTTTGGATGGGCCATGTATGACTGGGCGAACTCGTCGTTTGCCTGCACTGTCATGGCCGGATTCTTCCCCCTGTTCTTCAAAAACTTCTGGAACGCCGGGGTGCCGGCAACGGAAAGTACGTTCCGGTTGGGTATTGCCAACGGCATCGCCAGCCTCATTGTGGCGTTGGTAGCGCCCCTGATTGGCGCCATCGCCGACAAGGGCAGGGCGCGTGTCAGGCTGCTGAGCCTGTTCACCGTCCTGGGTGCAGCCATGACGGCCGGCCTGTTCTTTGTCGCCAAGGGCGACTGGTTCACCGCCAGCCTTCTCTACGTCCTGGCGTCGTTGGGCTTCTGGGGCGGCAACCAGTTCTACGACTCGCTCCTGACGGATGTCTCCGAAGAACACGAGTACGACCTCGTGTCAGGTTACGGTTACGCCCTTGGCTACCTGGGCGGCGGACTCCTGTTCGCCCTCAACGTCGCCATGGTGTTGAAGCCGGACCTGTTCGGCCTCGCCGACAAGGCCGCAGCCATTCGGTGGTCATTCCTCAGCGTGGGAATCTGGTGGGCCGGCTTCACCCTGTTTACCCTATTTTTCGTCCGCGAACGCGCAGACGCCCCGGCCCTTCCAGCCGGCGCCGCGATCAAAGCAGGCGCAGCGGAGCTGATGAGCACGCTGAGTCACCTGAAAAATGACAGAACGCTCCTGATGTTCCTGCTGGCGTATTGGTTCTACATCGACGGCGTCAACACCATCATCAAAATGGCCGTCGACTACGGTCTGTCACTCGGCCTGAAGCAGGAAAGCCTGATCACTGCACTGCTCACCGTGCAGTTCGTAGGTTTCCCGGCCGCGTTGGGATTCGGCTGGCTCGGTCAAAAGATGGGCCCGCGCGCGGGCATTCTGCTCGGCATCGCGGTCTATGCCGCGATCGCCTGTTACGCCTATTTCCTGCACACCGAAACCCAGTTCATGGTGATGGCCATCATCATCGGCCTCGTGCAGGGCGGCGTGCAGTCCTTGTCACGATCCCTGTTCGGACGGCTCGTGCCGCCCGGTCGATCGGGTGAGTTCTTCGGGTTCTACAACCTGATGGGCAAGGCAGCGGCCATTCTGGGCCCGACGCTGACAGGCATCGTCGCGTTGCTGACCAACGACTCGCGGCTCGCCATTCTCTCGATCACCATTCTGTTTGTGATCGGAGCCGTGTTTCTCGTGCGCGTGCGCTTACCGAAAGGAGTTTGACCGCGCGCTCGAATTCGCGAACGCTGGCGTTCAGGGAGGGTTCCGGCCGGCCGTAGCGCAATTCGCTGTAACGTTGCAGCAGCGAATGGACGGCATCGAGATCCGGCCGCTGCCCCCTGACTGAGTCAGCAAAGGTCAACGGCCCTTCGTGGGGCTGACGGGGCATCCCGGCTCGATCCAACTTCCTGCACAAAGCCGTGTACGCCCGTGCCAGACGGTCAGGACGCACGCGCGGGCCGGTGCGCCCCACCTGCCACGCGATCCACAACAACCACCCCAACAAGCCGATGCCGAAGGCCCACCCGAGTTGTTGCGCTCCGGGCGAAGAGAACCCCAACCGCTCGAGCAGCTTCAACTGATCGTCGTAGTTGAACTTCACCACCCGATCGTCCCACCAGGTGTTGACCGCATCCCACCGCTGCAACAGCGAGCTCAACCAGTGTTGGGAATACACAAACCGGGCAGGCGCCGAGACGGCATTGGGCAGCAGATCGAGGATGCCCCGGTTCAGCCGGCCCGGCTCGACCACCGCCGTCGGATCGACGCGCGTCCAACCCTGGCCTTCGATCCAGACTTCGGCCCAGGAATGTGCATCCGATTGGCGCACGATGAAGTAGTGACCAATGGGGTTCCATTCGCCACCCAGGTAACCTGTGACGACACGCGCCGGCACTCCCGCGGCGCGCATCATCGATACGAAAGCGGAGGCATAGTGGCCGCAGAAGCCGAGCCGCGTGTTGAATACGAAATCGTCCACCGAGTTGAACCCCAGTTTTGGCGGCGTCAGCGTGTACTGAAAGCCCTGGGTCCGGAAATAGTTGAGCACCGCGGCGACAAACGCGGCATCCGATGGCTCCTGGGCACGCATCTGCAAGGCCAGCTCGCGCGACCTCGGATTGCGATCTCTGGGGATGCGCGTGTCGTACCGGCGGGATTGATCCGAGAGCGCGACGGTCGCGCGCGTGCTCGTGTGGGAAACGAGTGAATAGCTGGTTGTTTCGGCAACAGGCTCGGAGGAAATCAACTGGTAGTCGTAGGTGAAGAACGCCTTGGGGCCGGGTGACCCTACGACGGTGTCCAGGGAGAACCACCAGCGTTGTGCGCTGGGCTCCAGAGCGACGCGATAGTGATATTCGGGGCCGAGGTATTGGAGGGGTTCGATTCGAGCGAGACTGCTTGTGGTTCGGCGCCAGGTGTAGCCGTCAAACTCGTGCAACACCGGGCCGCGCCAGTAACGCTCGTGTGGGGGCGGCGGCGCGCCGTCGAAGTGGGCACGGAAGACCACATCATATGAGGTGGTGAGCTCAGAGATGCTTCCAGGGCTCATCGAGTCGCTGAGGCCGGTCCGGGCCTGGTCGGTGCGAGGGATGGCCCAGAAGGCACCGGGTAGCCGCGGGAAGAAGACAAACAACATGATGGCCAGGGGCAGGGAGAACAACAGGGTGCGGGCGGCCAGCACCATGGCGGCGCGATTGTCGAAGCTCACGCGTGTGGCGGTTGGGGAGTTGCTGGGCGTGTATCCGACTACAGCCAGCGCGGCACAACAGAGCCAGGCCTGCAGGAGGTAGAACGGGGCACGGATGAGGTTCTGGCGGTCCAGGCAGGCTGCGAGCAGCAGGAATACGGCTGCTCCGACGACGATGAATTGATCGCGTTGGGTGCGTGTTTCCAACAGTTTCACGCCGCCCATGAGGACGAGGAGGGCGGTGCCGGCGCTCAGGCCGTTGAGGGTGTGAAACCGAAGCAGCACTCCAGCGACCAGGACGAGCGCCAAAACGCTGCGCTCGAGGGTGGCCAGGAGCGGGAGGCCGCGTGACGCGGCCAGCAGGCGCCAGACAACGAATATCAGGGCGGCGATGGGTGTCCAGACAGGGATGCGATCGACGTTGAGCAACACACCGGCCACAAACGCGACGGACGCCCATTCGAGCCCGCGGCGCGACCCGTCCACCAGCGGCCGTTTCCGCCCCGTCCACCGCTTGCGCCACCGCGCGACCGTGCCGATCGCAGATGCCTCAGCCCCCTCGAGCGCCTCAGGTGCATGCGTTCGAACCCGCAGCAGCGCCGGCACCTTAAGTATCACCCGCCGGCTCCTCTTGTCCCACCATCGCCAACGCCGCAAGGCATTGATGCCGGTGCTCCGGCCCATGGTCCGGTTTGATGAACCGGCCCGGTATCCTCAACCCATACCGCTGACCAATAGCCTCCGCATCCACCACCCACCGCGCCAACTGCTCCAGCTGCGCCTCGACCCCCAACCCACCCACCTGGTTGAGATCAAAAATCCTCATCTCCGCCCCCGCAGCGCTGTACTCCTTCACCAGCAAGGGCGCATCGCGCGCATACGCTTTCCAGTCCACCTGTCGGGGTGAGTCACCATCGCGGAAGGGCCGCAACCCCAACCACTCATCCGCACCCGCATGAGTCAGCGACCGCTCCCCCGACTCGTTGCCGAAGTCGCCCGGCATAGGCAGCAGCCCATGCGGCCGCGGATACACGAGCATCTCAATGGGTGCATGCACCCAGGTCCACGCACGAAACAGCCCGAAGGGGTGCGTCGTGACCAGATGCAGCCGGTCGATCTGCAAGATCCCCCGTTCAGGTGCCGGTACCGGCACGTCAACTCGCCCGAAGCCGGCCGCGGGTACATCGGCCGCAATAGTCGGCGCATCGCCCACGGCTGCTGCAATCTGATAGCGGGCGCCACTGGAAGAATTCTCAAAAGTCAGGCTCAGCGTGCCGTCGCGCTGCGCAAAAGTGGGTGGCGCAATCGCCGACACCAACTGCGCTCCCAGCAGGTTGCGGTGGCAGTGGTGCATGGTGACCAGGGTGAACCCGGTCAGCAGGAAAGTCAGAAACAGCGCAAGGCTGTTGGCGTAATTGAGCCCGGCGACCAACATCAGGAGCAACAACAGCCCGAAGCCGACGCCGGTCCGGGTGGGCAGGATGTACAGTCTTCTGCGCGCAAGGGTCAGCGGGAGGGTGTCCTCACCCTGCCGTTTCCGGATCATCGCCGCGATCCGCTTGCGCCACGCCGCGCGCATTACACGGGTACGGGTACTGCTTTGATCAACTCATTCGCAAGCGAATTGCCAGCGTCGTTTGCCGAAGGCTCGCGACGCTCGATGCGGTGCGCGACCACCGCAGGAAGCACCGCCTGGATGTCTTCAGGCAGAACGGCCGATCGCCTGGCAATGTAGGTCCATGCCTGGGCTGCGCGAATGAGTCCCTGGCCGGCGCGGGGCGAAAGACCGAGCTTCAGGTCCATCCGCTCGCGCGTGCGCGTAATCAATGCTTGCGCGTAATCCAACACGGCCTCCGATACGTACACGGAGCGCACGTGACTCTGGATCCGGATGACAACATCCGGCGTCAGAGCGGCGGCTATGGAAGGCAACATCTCGCGACGCTCGCCACTGCGCAGCAACTCGCGCTCGTGCGCCGAATCCGGATAACCCAACGTGACGCGCATGAGAAAGCGGTCGAGTTGGGATTCAGGCAGGGCAAACGTGCCGAGCTGCTCATGGGGATTCTGGGTCGCCACGACGAAGAACGGCTCAGGCAGCGGATGCGTCGTCGCATCGGCGCTGATCTGGCGCTCTTCCATCGCTTCCAGCAATGCGCTCTGGGTCCGGGGACTGGCCCGGTTGACCTCATCCGCCAGCAGCAACTGGGTAAAGATGGGGCCCTGCCGAAAATGAAACTGCTGGCTGGCGCGATCGAAAATGGACACGCCGATGATGTCCGCCGGCAGCAGGTCGCTCGTGAACTGAACGCGCTGCCAGGCGAGCCCCAACACGTGCGCGAGCGCATGCGCCAGCGTGGTCTTGCCCACGCCGGGGACGTCTTCGATCAGCAGATGGCCCCGGGCCAGGAGGCAGGCGACGCACAGCCGTACCTGAGTGGGCTTGCCGAGGATGATGGTCTCGAGCGCGTTGACCGCGCGATGCAATGCCGCGGAGTCGGTATCTATCGCGGCGGCTGCATTCATGGCTCGAATAATCGCCGCACCCGTTCCAGTTGCGCCGTGAGGTTAGTCACAGTGCGCTCCAGATCAGCGATGCGGGTACGCTCCTGCTCGACCACTTCGGGCGGCGCGTTGCGTACGAAGTTCTCGTTCGCCAGCTTCTTTTGCGTCAAGGCCAGGTCTTTGTGGGCCTTGGCGAGCTGCTTACCGATGCGTTCAGCCTCGGCAGCCGCATCGATGAGCCCGGCCATCGGCACCAGGACCGACATCTCGCCCACCAGGGCGATCGCGGACTCCGGCGGGTGCGTGCCTTCCGGCAGCACGGTGATGCTTTCCAGGCCAGCCAGCTTCTCGAGCGAGGCCCGATGCCGCTCGGCATATTCCTGATCCAGTGGCGAGGCGTTGCGCAGCAGAATCGGGATGAGCCGTGACAATGGCTTGATGTTCATCTCGCTACGGATCTGGCGCACACCCAGCACCACCGCCTGAACCCAGGCGATTTCCTTCTCGGCCACCTCATCGAGAGGATAGTCCGCCGCAACCGGGTAGCTGGCCAGCATCACGGTGGGGCCCGAGCGACCGGCAAGTCCCGCAACACCCTGCCAGATCTCTTCCGTGATGAACGGCATGAACGGATGCAACGCGCGTTGCAATGCTTCGAGAATCTCAACCAGCGTCTTGCGGGCGCCGCGTTTGAGCTCGGCCGCGATTGTCTCGGATTGCAACACCGGCTTGGTGAACTCCAGGTACCAGTCGCAGAACACGTACCAGGTGAATTCATACAGCGCGGTGGCTGCGAAATCGAACCGGTAGTCGCGCAGGGCATTCTCGACAGTCACGATGGTTTGCCCGAACCGTGAGCGGATCCACTGATCGGCCATCGAGTACTCGACCGGTCCGTGATCGGTGGCAACTGCATCGCCCACCGACATCGCCACGAAGCGCGCCGAGTTCCACAACTTGTTGCAGAAGTTGCGATAGCCGCCCACACGACCCAGGTCGAAGCGCAGGTCGCGCGCAGGAGATGCGATCGCCGCCAGCGTGAAGCGCAACGCGTCAGTCCCGTGCGCGGCAATGCCTTCCGGAAACTGGGTCCGGGTCGATTTCTCGATTGAGGCGGCCAGCTTCGGTTGCATCATGCCGCTCGTGCGCTTGGTCACGAGGTCTTCCAACCCGATGCCATCCACGATATCGAGCGGGTCGATGACATTGCCCTTGGACTTCGACATCTTGTTGCCGTGCTCATCGCGGATGAGTCCGGTGATGTACACGTCCCGGAACGGGACATCGCCCATGAACTTCAAACCCATCATCATCATGCGGGCGACCCAGAAGAAGATGATGTCGAAGCCGGTCACGAGGACGTTGGTGGGATAGAAGCGGGCCAGCTCCGGCGTCTGCGCCGGCCAGCCGAGGGTCGAGAACGGCCACAGCGCGGAAGAGAACCACGTGTCGAGCACGTCGGTTTCCTGCTTGAGCGCGGTCAGGCCCGGATGTTTCTTGCGGACTTCCGCTTCACTGCGTCCAACATAGACGTTGCCCTGCGTGTCGTACCACGCGGGGATGCGATGGCCCCACCAGATCTGGCGACTGACACACCAGTCCTTGATGTTGCGCATCCATTCGTAATACGTTTTGGTCCAATTTTCGGGGATGAAGCGCGTGCGGCCTTCCTCTACGGCAGCCAGCGCAGGAGCTGCGAGCGGCGCGATGTTCACGTACCACTGATCCGTCAGGTAGGGTTCCAACACCGCGTTGGTGCGCTCGCCGCGTGGCACGCTCAACTGGTGCTTGTCGATCTTTTCAATCAGGCCGGCGGCTTCGAGATCCGCAATCACGCGTTTGCGTGCGACGAACCGATCCAACCCCTGGTAGGCAGCCGGCACGGTCTCGTTGAGAACCGCGGAAGGCGTGAACACATTCAACACCGGCAGGCTGTGACGGGCACCCACTTCAAAGTCGTTGAAGTCGTGGGCGGGAGTGATCTTGACCGCGCCGGAGCCAAACTCCCGGTCGACGTAGGAGTCCGCGATGATCGGGATCAGCCGGTCGGTCAACGGCAGACGGATTTTGCGCCCCACCAGGTCCTTGTAACGCTCATCCTCCGGATGAACCGCAACCGCTGTGTCGCCGAACATCGTCTCGGGGCGGGTCGTTGCCACAACGAGGTGGGCCGAGCCATCCTCCAGCGGATACCGCAGATGCCACAGCTGGCCTTCCTCCGGCTCATTGACCACTTCCAGATCGGACAACGCGCTCAACAGCACGGGGTCCCAATTGACCAACTTCTTGCCGCGGTAGATCAGGCCCTCTTCATACAGGCGGACAAACACTTCCGTGACCGCCGCGGAGCGCGCCGGGTCCATGGTGAATGCGTCGCGGGACCAGTCCAACGAGTCGCCCAGGCGACGCATCTGCGAGGCCATGGTGCCGCCGGATTTTTCTTTCCACTGCCAGACTCGTTCAATGAATGCATCCCGGCCGAGCTCGCTTCCCTTCTTGCCTTCGGCGTTGAGTTGGCGCTCGACGACCATCTGCGTTGCAATGCCCGCGTGGTCGGTACCCGGCTGCCAAAGGGTGGCGTCGCCGCGCATGCGGTGGTAGCGCGTAAGCGCATCCATCAGGGTCTGCTGAAACGCGTGCCCGAGGTGCAGGGTGCCCGTTACGTTCGGCGGCGGAATGACAATGGAGTAGGCCGGCCCGTCGCCCTTCGGTGCAAACCAGCCATTCGATTCCCAATGCTCGTAGATTCGCCGCTCGATCTCGGAGGGCGCGTAGGTTTTTTCCATCACCCCAGTATACCGGGGCCGGTTACCCGTTGACGTTGTGGGAAGCTGGTTGGATACCCAGGTCGCGGTACGCTTTGAAGCGCGCCCGGCCGGCCCGCCGGCGGGAATCGTCCCCGTCGATGATCTCTGCAACGCGTCGCGTCTGTCCCAGGCAAGCAGGCACTTCAGGAGCCAGATTGATAATGATATCGACCGTCCGCGGCGGCGGAGTTCCCGAGCTCAGCAGCACAGGTGTGTCTTCAATGGAGGCGCCGGGGGCGATCATCTCGTGCGGAACGAAGCTGCCATCCATGAACGTCCACAGGAGCTCATCGAACTCCTTCAGCTCGCGCGGATCGGTGTGCCACACGAGCGCCACCTGTGCAGCCAGGTAAGCCTTCTCAGCCAACCGGCAGGCAAGCTTCAGGCGCCCGGCGGAGGAGGCTTCCTGCAGGACGTAGAAGTCGACCCTCAGCCCGCCGTCCGAACTATCGCCGGATGAGGCGGGCTGCGACGAGCTTCCGCCGCTCGAGGCGGCAGAATCGGACGTGCCGGCGCTGTCTTGCATGACTGACGCCGTTCCTCGTCAGCGGCCGGCGCGATGAATGAGAAAATCCGCGAGCAACGGCGTGGGCCGGCCCGTGCTGCCTTTCTGCGCACCGCCCTGATAAGCGGTCCCTGCGACGTCGAGATGCGCCCATTTGAGCCCCTGGGTGAACTTGGCCAGGAATGCCGAGGCTGTGATGGCACCGCCGTCACGGCCGCCGACATTCGCGAAATCCGCGAAGTTGCTCTTCAACTGATCGGCATACTCTTCCGTCAGTGGCAACTGCCACGCACGGTCATCGGCACGTACGCCGGCTTCCACGAGCTCATCGACCAGTTCCTGGTCGTTGCCCACGCAGCCCGAGTGATGATGCCCAAGGGCCACCACGCAGGCGCCGGTCAATGTCGCAATATCCACCACCGCAGCCGGGTTATATCGGCGCGCATAGTGGAGTGCGTCACAAAGAATCAGCCGCCCTTCGGCGTCCGTGTTCAAAATCTCCACCGTGAGTCCCGCGGCGCTGGTGGCAATGTCCCCAGGCCTCACCGCGTTGCCGCTCGGCATGTTTTCAACAGCCGCCACGAGCCCGATCACGCGCAAAGGCAGCTTCAGCCGAGCGACCAGCGACATCGCCGCCAGCACGGCCGCCGAGCCGCTCATGTCGAATTTCATCTCATCCATGTTGGGTGGATCTTTCAGCGAGATTCCGCCCGTATCGAAGGTCACTCCCTTGCCCACGAGCACCACCGGCGCGTTGTCTGCCTTGGCGGGCTTGTGCTCAATGACAATGAAGCGCGGAGGCTGCTCGCTGCCCTGAGCCACCGCGAGCAGGCAACCCATCTTTTCCTTCTTGATGGCCGGCTCATCGAGAACCTGAACGCGCAGGGAGGAGTGCTGCTTGCCCAGCGCCTTGGCCTGCTCGCCCAGGTAGGTCGGCGTGCAGATGTTCGGCGGCAGGTTGGCCAGGTCGCGCTGCAGAGCGGCGGCCGCGGCAATCGCTGCCCCGTGCTCGAGGCCGCGTTCGGCCGCTTCGATCCCTGATTTCTTCACAGGTCCCGCCAGCACCTTCTGCAGCACCGGGGTCTTGGGCTTCTTGCCGGTCTTCAGATCGTTGACGCGGTAAAGCGAATTGCGGACGATTTCAGCCACGGCACGGCCAAAATAGTAGTCATCCAGGTCCTTGCCCGAGGGCCGCTCAACAGCGACCGCAATGCTCGCAATCCGAGTCCGCAGCACCGCAGTAATGGCCGCGCCGAGGGCGCGTCGCCAGACCTTCCGACCGAAGTTCTTCCGTGTACCGAGGCCGGTCAGGAGCGCGCGTGAGGCCGCGATTCCGGGTACGTCGGTGATCAGCAGCGTCTCGCCGCTGCGACCGGAGAAGTCGCCGCGCCCGAGCAGCTTCTTCAGCAGGCCACTGGAGGCGGAATCGATCACGCCTGCCTCTTCCGACATCTCACCGTCCTCGAAGACTCCGAGTACGATGCAATCAACGCTCAGCGTTGCCAGTCCCTTGGCATAAACCTCGAACTGCATTCGATCTCCCCTTAAGATTTACGATAAGTGTAACCAAGCGAGCCTATCTGTTGGGGAAAATCCTCGGGCGCTACATTTTTCGGGAAGTCGTGGTCACCTCGGTCGTGGTGACCGCCGTGCTGCTGGTCCTGCTGCTCGCCAACCAGCTCGCCGCCGTGCTGGAGCGGGCCGCGGTCAACCAGTTTCCCCAGAGCGTCGTGCTGCAGCTGATCTGGCTGGGAGCCCTGCAGAATCTCACCATTCTCATTCCCGTGGGGCTGCTTCTGGGTGTGGTGCTGGCCTTTGGGCGCATGTATCACGACAGCGAGATGGCGGCGGCGCTGGCGTGTGGTGTCGGCCCCGCGAGTATCTACAGGCCCGTTGCCTTGTTGGCCCTGCTCGTGGTGGCGGTGTTGGCTTGGCTGACGCTTTCGCTCGCGCCGGATGCAACAGAGCAGACATTGAGTCTGCGCAGTGCGGCCGCTCGTGCCGGCCGTTTCGCCGCCATTGCAGCGGGAAAGTTCCGCACCTTCGGCGCTTCGGCCGTTGTTTACGCCGAGGATGTCAAACCCGACGGCACGCTCGGACATGTGTTCGTGGAACACAATCGGGGTCCGAAGGTCGAAGTCGCGCTCGCGAATCGCGCGCGTCACTCGGTGACAGCAGATGGTATGACGCACACCATCACGTTGTATGACGGCGAGCGCTTCGAAGGTGTGCCGGGAAGTCCGGAATTCAGGATCGTGCGCTTCGCCGAGCACGTGGTCCCCATCGAGGTACCCACGCCGACCGATGCGATCAAAAACATCGAAGCCCAGCCCACCACCGACTTGATCGGATCCACGGACCCTGAGAAACGGGCCGAGTTGCATTGGCGGATGGCGCTCCCGGTGATGTGCCTGGTACTCACTGTCCTGGCCGTGCCGCTCTCGCGGCTGCGGCCCCGCCAGGGCCGCTATGCCAAGGTATGGCTCGCCATCATGTTCTACTTTGTCTACTCGAACCTGATTTCCGCGGGCAAAGTCTGGTTGGCCCACGGCAAGACGCCGGAAGCTCTCGGGTTGTGGTGGACCCACGTCGCGGTGGTGTTGTTCGCAATCCTGTTCTTCGAGGGCCCGCGGTTGCTGGCCAATCTACGCCTGAGGCGCGCATGACCGTTCTCGATCGCTACATCGTCCGCAGCATTCTCGGGTTCGTGCTGCTCGTGCAGACCGTGCTGCTCATCCTCGGCGGATTGGTCATATTCATCGATCAGCAGGACGACATCGGAGTAGGGCAGTACGGCGCGCTCCAGGCAGTGTGGTTCACCTTGCTCAACCTTCCACAGCAGGCGTATGAGCTTCTGCCGGTGACTGCGCTCATCGGCTCGCTGCTGGGCCTGGGCCAACTCGCCCGTGGCAGTGAGCTCGTGGTGATCCGCGCGACCGGGGTGTCGACGCAGCGAATTGCAGGAGCCGCGGCCATCGCCGGCCTGATACTGATAGGCGTGCAGGTGTTGTTGGGTGAAGTCCTGGGGCCCCCCCTGCACGAAGCGGCCAAGGAACAGAAGGCGTTCAGCAAGTTCAACAATGTCAGCTTCGGCGGCGGCAGCGGCGCCTGGGTGAGAGACGGCAACCTCATCATCAACGTCGCGCGTCAGTCCGGACAGCGCCAGTTCAGCGGCATGCAGATCTTCGAGCTGTCGAGCGATCATCGGTTGAAGGCGATCGGGCATGCTGGTGGTGCTACGCAGGGAGCCAACCGAACCTGGTTGCTGACCGACTACGCCGAGTCGCGATTCGAGGGGGACAAGGTAGTCGCTCCGCCGTTGGGTCAGCGGACGATGAAATCCAACGTTACGGCCGGATTCCTGGGGCTGGCAGTGGAGAGCCCCCAACAGCTCACGAGCCGTGCACTGCTGAAGCTGATCAACTACCTGCAGGCCAACTCGCTGAGCGCGCGTGACTATCTGTTTGCGTTTTCGTCACGCATCGCCCGGACCGTTGCGATTCTCTTCTCGGTGCTGCTGGCGATCCCGTTCGTACTGGGGTCGTTGCGCTCGGCGGGGGCGGGGACTCGTATGTTGATGGGCCTCATCGCAGGTGTTGCCTTGTTCCTGCTGCAGAAGCTCATCGAGAGCGGCACCGTGGTGTTTGATCTCAACCCGGTGCTGCTCGCCTGGCTGCCAACCGCATTGTTGGCAACCGTAACGCTCGGGTTACTTGCCCGGGCCCGGTGACAGCAAACCGGGCGGCAGGCCCGGCGGCAGGCCCTGAGGCAGCGCGGGACCCGCGGCCGCCTTCTTCTTGTCACCCTTTTCCGGCAGCTTCTCCAGCAGCTCTTCCAGCGGCCGGAACATACCGTCGTACTTGTAGGCGGGGATCTCAAACTCCCAGCCGTTCAACTTTGCCGCCAGCGTCTTCGCCTCGGCCTCTGTGGCTTTGTCGGTCGAGGTAGGCGTGAAGGTCACCATGGTCCTGGTGCCTTCCTTGTGCCCTGCAACATCCACCGTCAGCCCATCGAACGTCTTGAAGACGGTGTGACTGGTTGCCGGCGTAGCCGCTGCCTTCTGAACATCGTCGATCGAGACACTGCTCAGAGAGCCTGCGATGGGATCGGCTGCCGCCGGGCTGCTCAACTTGCGGCCCTTGGGAATATCCGATACTGCGAAGTCGCTCGTTTCCTTGTTGGGACGCGAAGCGGTATATCCCGGTCCGTCGGCCGGCTTCACCGCAAACTCCTTGATCCGATCCTGCGTGATGTCGAACAGGGTGTGATCGAGCCAGCGACGCGGGTCCGGGTCAACAGTAATCGACGGATCTGCCAGCAGGCTCGGCGCAGTGCTGACGACGCGCACGTATCCTGACTTCGCGCCCGCGGACTTGCCGACTATCAGGCTGAACGTTTTCCCGGGAGTGACTGCATCCACGCGGGTGCCGGTGTCTTCAACTCCGAGCGCCGGATAGTTTTCGGGGAGGCTGGTCTTTTCCTCGACCACGTTCAATGCGGCAAGATCCAACAGGAGCTTGCGCACTTTCCCCGAATCGGCGGGATAGTCACGCTCGCCCACCGACCAATCGGTACTGCCTTTCTTCAGGGTGGTCTTGGTGCCATCGCCCTTGGACAGCCGGATCTCCGTTACGGAGTTGACTGTGCTCTTGTCGAGGCCGGGCATGACAGGCTGTCCTGCCAGGGTGGCCCGTGTAGTGGGACGATTCGAGGACAGCCACGCAGCCAACACAACGATGACGATGCTGCTGACCAGCAGAATACCGACGCGGCGCGAGGTCATGGCTGGGCTCCCGCGGCATTACGCTTCTGTCTGCGCACCAGGAAGATGGCGAGGGCAATCAAAGCGAAGAACAGGGGCAGGACCAGGATGTCGAGGATCTTGATCTCGGTGCCGAGGCTCTTGATGTCCTGGTCGAGACCTGCCCGCACTGCGCGCAGCTCCTTGCGGATGCGCAGCTTCTCGTCCTGGAAGTTGTCGAGCTCCTTCTCCTGATCGGGTGTCAGAACCAGCGCGGACTTGTCGTTGCGCTTCGACTGCAGGGTCGTGAGCTTTTCCTCAGTCTCGCGCAACTGTTGCTCCAGCTCCTGCTCCTTGGCGCGGAACCGGTCGTCAGCGATGTGGCGCAGCTTCTCAACACGGTCAAACGGACGAGCGAAAGTCGCCCGGCCGCGCACGCTGATCAGGTCGGCACTGCCTGCCAGGTTGTCCAGCGTGTTGAGCACCAGATCGCCGTTGTTGGCAAACACCTGGTCGACGCGCTGTCCAAATACCGTCTGTGGGTGAACCCACAGGTAGTCGGTCAACAGGTCGGTATCGGCGTAAACCACGAGGTTGAGCGGCTTGGCCGACTCCTTCAGCGCCGTCTGGCCGGCAGGCACAGTGACACCAGCCGGTGGCCCGTTGGGGAAAGCGGTCTTCACATTGCCGATGACCCGGGCGCCCATCACATACTTCTGCCCCGTAGGCTTGAAGCCGTCGCGCAGGGTATTCGGATCGAACAACATCGAGAAGCGCTCGACCGGCAGCAGCGCCGCATCGGTGCTCGAGATCAGCAGCGGCTCAAACTTCACGCTCGAGCCCTTCACCTGCTCGAGACTGCCGGCGGTCGCGATATTCACACTCGACAGGCCGGCGGTGACGACATCGCCGGGGGTGAAGTCGGTGGTGTCCAGGCCGAGAATCCCGAGATGCAGCACGGGGGTCTCGCTTTGGCGAGTCGAGACCTGCAGCGCATGACCGCGATCGGCCACGACCTGCTTCGGGTTGAATTGCACGCCCCACGCCGCGAGCAACGGTCCGGGCTGCGAGGACTTGTCGGCCTGCATGGAGGCCATCGGATTCTGCGGGTCGGCGCCGGATTGATCGGCTTCGGCCAGCGGGTCGACAAACATCGCCACGTGCCCACCCTTGAGCGCGAACTGATCGATCGCGAACTGCATGGCGGGCGCCAGGTTCTTCGGATGCACGATCACCAGCAGCGTGATCTGCGGGTCGATCTTGCCGGAGGCGGGGTCCACATTGCGCAGATCAAACAGCTGCTGCGCCTGTGAGTAGATGGCCCAGGGCTCGCGCTGCTGACCGGTCTGGGGATCGAATCCGTTGGCCATCGGCAGGCTGGACAACCAGCCCACCACGGGCTTTTTGGGCGTGCCGAGCTGATAGATCAGCTTCATCACATCGTACTCGAGGAACTGCTCCTTGCGCGGGTCGAACGACTCGATGGCCTGCTTGCCGTCCGTTGAGTTGGTTCCTGCGAGGCCGAAGTACAGCTGCGAGCCTGCGCTGTCCAACGGTTGGCCGCGCACTCCCAGCTCGGCTGCGCGGTCTTCTTCTTCAGAGAACGGCTGCGGGTCGATCACGTGCAACTGCACCTTGCCGCCGGAGCGCGCCACGATCTCGTCCAGGAACTCATGGACCCGCACGCCGTAGGTGGCGATCTGGGGGAACTGCGTGGCCGCCTTCTCCGAGTAGAAGAAGTACAGGTTGATGGGCTCCTTCAGTCCCTTGAGGATGCGATCGGAGCCGGGCGCCGTGGTGTAGAGATGATTGGCGGTGAGATCCACGCGCCAGCCGCGCAGCGCGTGATCGAAGAGGACGGTCAGTCCGATGAGCAGCAGGGCCAGTGCCAGCAGCGCGCCACCACCCAGTGTCAGGCGATTCGTCATATTCGTGGGCCTTCCCTATTGCGCCTTGCGCAGGTCGAGCGTGATGGAGGTCGCGAGCAGGAAGAACGCAATCAACATCCCGAAGTACAACAGGTCGCGGATGTCGATGACGCCCTTCTTGATGGACTCGAAATGCGCGGTGAACGACAGCGAGGCGATGGCTTCCAACAGCCACTGCGGGGTCCAGGAGCGAAACAGATCGAGCACCACCGGCCAGCCGGCCAGGGTCAGCGCGAGGCAGGCCACCACGGCCAGGATGAAGGCAATGACCTGATTGCTGGTCAGCGCGGAGGTCGCCGAGCCCACAGCCAGGAAGCCGCCGGCGAGCAGGAAACTGCCGATGTAGGCGGCGAGGATGGTGCCGTTGTCCGGGTTGCCCAGGTAGTTGACGGTGATCCAGATGGGAAAGGTGAGGGCGAGCGCGATGCCCGCGAACAGCCAGGCCGCCAGGTACTTACCCAACACGGCTTCCCACAGGGTGACCGGCTGGGTCATCAGCAGCTCGATACTGCCGGACTTGCGCTCCTCGGCCCACAGCCGCATGGAGATCGCGGGAATCAGGAACAGGTACAGCCAGGGGTGCCAGTAGAAAAACAGGTACAGGTCGGCCTGTCCGTTCTCGTACCAGCGGCCGAGCGACAACGTGAAGACGTTGGCGGCCACCAGGAAAATCAGGATGAACACATAGGCGACCGGGGTTGCAAAGTAACTTGCAAGCTCGCGGCGCAGGATGATGCCCACGTTACGCATGGCGTCCCTTTCTCTTTGGGTCGTGTGTGCCTGTGGTCAGGCAGTAATTGTGCGGAAGACTTCGTCGAGCCGGCCCGACTCCAGGTGCAGCTCTTTCAACTTCAGCCCCTGACGCGTGGCGAGCTCGGATACCGATGTCAGTATCGTGGCACCGGCGCGCGGCAGCGCGGTCAGGCGCGCATCGCGCACACTGACTTCAACATCGGCCACTGACGGCAGGGCGGCGACCGCAACGCGTGCTGCCTCGAGCTGATCTGCTTTTTCGAGCTGCAGGGTGACCGCGTTGTAGTAGCGCGACTTGGCTTCGAGGCCCTGTGGAGTGTCGTCGGCGACGATCTTGCCGCGCGCGATGATGATTGCGCGACTGCAAACAGCGCCGACTTCCTCGAGGATGTGCGTCGAGATCACGATGATCTTGTCGCGTGCCATCTCGTTGATGAGGGAGCGCACTTCGTGCTTCTGGTTTGGATCCAGGCCGTCGGTGGGCTCATCGAGAATCAGGACCGGTGGGTCGTGAATGATGGCCTGTGCCAGGCCCACGCGCCGCCGGAAGCCTTTTGACAGTGTGTCGATGGTCTGTCCCAGCACTCGAGCCAGCTGCAGTCGGCCGATGACATAGTCCATGCGCTTGCGGCGCAGGTCGCCATCCAGGTGGCGCAGGTCGGCAATGAATTCCAGGAAGCTGCGCACGCTCATTTCGCCGTAGCTCGGCGCGCCTTCGGGCAGATAGCCCAGGCTCGCCTTGGCCGCCATCGGCTCGGTGGCGATGTCGTGGCCGCAGATGCTGGCCTTGCCGGCCGTGGGCGTGATGAACCCCGCCAACATCCGCATCGTCGTCGTTTTACCGGCGCCGTTCGGGCCGAGGAATCCCAGCACTTCGCCGGGAGCCACCTGGAAGCTCACGTCATCGACGGCGATGAGTGAGTCGTAGCGCTTGCTGAGATGTTCAGTCTTGATCATACGATGGCGCTCTAGAGGGAGGCTGGGGCCAAAAAGTTCCCTCCCGGTCCTTTCGGGCGCGGATTGTATCAGTTGAAATTCACTGCGGAAGTGTTGCCACCGCAGACGAGGACCCCAACTCGCTCGCCGGGCGTCGGTACGTAGCGACGGCTCAGCACCGCCGCAAACGCCGCGGCTCCGCCTGGTTCTGCCGCGATTCGCAGGTTTTGCCAGAGCGCCTTCTGCGCATCGCGGATAGCGTCATCCTCCACCAGGACGGTCTCGCTCACGAAACTTTGGGCGAGAGGGAACATCAGTTCTCCTACACGCCTTGGAGCGAGCGAGTCGGCGGCCACTCCGCCGGCCTCCGCATCCACCGGCCGCCCTGCCGCAATGGCCTTCGCCAACGTGGGCGCCGTCACCGGCTCGACGGAGACGAGCTTGATCCGGCCGCGATACCAGGCTGCGATTCCGCCGATCAGCCCGCCGCCGCCCACGGCGACCAGGAGTGTGTCGAGCTGTGGACACTGCCGTTCCATCTCCAGCCCGAGTGTGCCTTGGCCTGTGAGAGTTTCGAGCTGATCGTACGCATGCACTTCCAACGCGCCCGAGGACTCGATCCACTGCTTGCTGGCCGCGAGCGCATCGGCATAGCGCTCGCCGGCGATGACGAGCTGCGCGCCCAACCGACGGATCTGCTCCTGCTTCGCCGGTGACGAGACTGACGGCACGAATATTCTGGCCGGCACGCCGAGTTTCTGCGCCGCGAGCGCCACTGCTACACCATGGTTGCCGCCGGATGCGGCGACCACACCGACCGCGGGTACCTGGCGAGTCAGAAGATGGGTAAAGGCGCCCCGCGTCTTGAAGGAGCCGCCATGCTGAAGAAGCTCGAGCTTCAGGGACAACACGTGGGGTGGCAGGCCGAAGTCCGCCGCATCCACCTCGACTACCGGCGTGTGCCGGATGTGCGGCCTGATGAGCTCGTAGGCGTTCTGTATCCGTCCGGCGCCCGGCTCACCCGTGAAGAGTTGTTCGACCACGGCTCATCGATCTCCACAGCAGGATCATGATTGCGCCGCCCAGCATGCCACCGAGATGGGCAAAATGCGCAACACTGTCTTGCCGGCCGGTGACACCCAGCCACAGCTCGAGACCTCCATACAGGGTGACCAGCAGCCACGCGGGAATGGGCACCGGGATGGGCAGCACCAGCACGCGGTTACGCGGGAAGAACCAGCCGTACGCCAGCAGCACGCCGAACACCCCGCCGGAGGCTCCGATCACCGGCTCGACGGTCTGCGTCTGGCCGAGCACCAGCAGCTCGGTTCCTGCCGCCGCCAAAACACTGACGAAGTAATACAGCACGTAGAAAGTAGCGGCCCCCTGCTGGCGCCAGTACATCTCCATCGCGCCTCCAAACATGTAGAGAGCGAACATATTGAAGACGATGTGCATGAGGTTGATGGGGTCATGCAGGAAGGCATACGTGAGGAGTTGCCACGGATGAAACTTCGCCCCGATGGGCCAGAGCGCAAACAACTCGATCAGCGGCTCGCCAAGCAGATACTCGAGCAGGAAAACGGCGATATTCGCGACGATCAGCGCGCGGGTGACAGGGGGTAGCGAGGGGAACATGCCCCCAGTCTACCCTGTAGGAAACGAATCAGGGGCGGCGCGGTGCTGTGCGCTACATTGAAGCGTAGCCATTGCAATGAGCTCTTCGACGGCGAAAACAGCGCACCTTTGGCCAGCAGAATCGAGTGTTCCCTGGCACTGCGAACCAGCTCATCGACGGCGGTGGAGTCCGGCAGCCGACCCCAAAGGAATATTCCTTCCCCGCCCGCGTTTTCGAACGTGATGCCGGCGCTGCCCAGCGCCTGTACCGCATCGCGGCGCATCCGTGAGAGCCGGGTGCGCAGGGTTTCCAGGTGCTTGCGATACCGGCCGCTGTCCAACACTTCGGCCACGAAGCTCTCCAGCAGCGCCGAGCCGGACAACACCGACAACACCTTGCGCTCGACGAGGCGCGCCACCGTGGCCGGGTCGGCGGCGATGTAGCCGACACGCAATGCCGGTCCGATCAGCTTCGTGAAGCTGCTGACGTAGATCACGTGCCGCAGGCCGTCAATCTGGGCCAGGCGCACCGCCGGACCCGAATGCAGGTCCCCGTAGACATCATCCTCGATGATTGCGAAACCGAACTGCTCCGCGAACGACAAAACCCGGTGACAGACCGCCGGCTCGGTGTTGGAGCCGGTTGGATTGTGCAACAGGGTCTGAGTAAAGAATGCGCGCGGCCGGTGTGCGCGGCAGGCGGCTTCCAATGCTGCAAGATCCGGCCCCGTGGGTGTGCGCGGGATGGGAATGAGGTTGACGTGTTGGCCGCGCAGTTGCTCAAACAACACGAAATACCCGGGGTCCTCGACGAGTACCGCATCGCCGGGAGCAAACAGAATGCGTCCCAACAGGTCGAAGGCCTGCGAGGCCCCGAACGTGGTCACAATGTTGGCGGCGCTCGCTGCGATCCCGTTTTGCACCAGGCGCGCGGCAATCTGCTCGCGCAATTCAAACAGTCCCTGGGGCGGGCACTGCATCCACGCCTGCGGCCGGCGCCCGCGCGAGAGGCGATTCAGGATGGCCCCGGGGCCGGCTTCCATCAGCCAGTTCTCCGGGAGGAAGCCCGATCCCGCGGCAATGACCTCCGACGAATAGGTCAACGAGAGTCGCGCCAGCGCCAGTGCATCCGACCCTGGGTCGGTCATCGCTTCGATGGACAGCAGGGGTGTTGCGAGTTGGCGCTTGCAGACGAAAAAGCCACGGCCGGCGCGTGATTCGATGATGCCGCGCGCCACGAGCCGGTCGTATGCGTCGACGATAGTGAAGGGGCTTGCGCCGACGAGCTTGGCGAGCTTGCGGATCGAAGGCAGCCGCGCACCCGCGGGCAACTGGCCGTGCTCGACCAGGCTCGTGATGCGCTCGGCGACCTGGTCGACCAGGGCAACGGTGGAATCGCGCGACAGCTCGAACATACTTGCTGATTAAAGCACCATGGCGATGCCTGTGGCCACCAGTGCCAGCGACAGCACGATGTTGAACGTCATGCGCCCAGCCGGCCTGGCGAGGAACCCGCGCATGGAGCTGCCGAACAGCGCCCACACCGTGATGCACGGCAAGTTGGTCACGGCCATGATGCCGACCATGTAGGAGCTGGCAGTGAGTATTCCCAACTCACGCGGCAGGAACATCGCTGCGGCTGTCAGCGTCATCATCCACGCCTTGGGATTCAGGAACTGGAAGCCCGCAGCCTCCAGGGCCGTGAGCGGCTTGCGGCTCTCAGCCGCTTGCGCTTCTCCGGAACGCAGTATCCGCCATCCAAGGTAGATCAGATAGGCCGCTCCGACCCAACGCAACACAGTCTGGATCTGCGGCCAACGGCTGAACACGACATCCAGTCCGGCGCACGTGCCGAACAGCACCGCGCTGAAGCCGACGACGATTCCCAGGATGTGGGGGATGGTTTTACGAAAACCAAACGTCGCCCCGGAGGCCGTCAACATCACGTTGTTGGGGCCAGGGGTGATGGACATGACGAACGAGTACGTCGCGAAGGGCATGGGGTCGATCATGGTGGGCAGTCCTGTGAGCCAGGACTACACGCTACGCGACGGGTGCGCCAGGGCGGCAGATACAGCCCCGGCACACTGTACTGGGGCACACCCGGTACGGTTCGCGCCGTTAGGCAGACTTTCGGCGCGGCCCGGCTGCGGTGGGCAGAAGTCGGCGCGGGCTGGCTGGGGCAGGCGCCAGCGCGGCGCAAGCGGTATCGCCATCACGCGGCGGGTGCACCGCCCGCCGGCGCGGTTGGCCGGCGCTTTAGCGCGGTGGTAGCAGTTGGCTGCTCAACTTGTCAGCGGCGTTCCGCAGTATCGGCAAACACCGTTCCACCAACTCCCGGCGCGACACGCGCGAGGCCTGGCTGCTGACATTCATGGCGGCCACCACGGTCCCCACGACATTGCGCACCGGCACGGCAATCGAGCGCAATCCGATCTCCAGCTCCTGATCGTTGATGGCGTAGCCTTCCTGCCGCACTTCCACCAGCAACTCCTCGAGCCGCGAGCGCGACGTGACAGTGTGTTTGGTGTATTGGGTCCAGTCGACTTTGGACAGCTCGATGTCCACCTGTTCATCGGTCAGATGCGCCAACAACACGCGTCCGAGCGCCGTGCAGTAGGCCGGTAACCGGCTACCGACACCCAGCGTGACCGCCATGATCCGCTTGGTCGCCGCACGGCCGACATACACGACCGCTCCATCATCGAGCACCGCGACGGAGGAGGCCTCACCCAGGGTCTCGCTCATTTCCTCGAGCACCGGTTGCGCGGCAATCGGCACCGGGGCCGTTGAAAGGTAGGAGTACCCCAGGTTGAGGATGCGCGGCTGCAGGAAATACATGCGCCCATCGGTCCCCGCATAGCCAAGCTCCTTCAGCGTGTACAGGCAGCGGCGCACGACGGCGCGCGTCAGCCCAGTTGCACGGCTGACATCCGCGATGGTCAGCCGTCGATCGACACCTGCGAACGCGCGAATGACGTGGAGGCCGCGGGCCAGGGAAGTCATGAAATCCGGATCGCCCCCTCGGAACAGCACATTGTCGGGATCGGTCGCGCTCATTACGCGCTGCGCGATAAACGCACCGGAGGTTTTTGGGGGGCTTTTAGGTGGCAACATAACGTGCTCTTGTAATTGGAATAGGCAGTGCGTTAATCGTACCTGCCGCTGAGCCGCCTGTATACGGTGCAAGACTTCAGTCGGTTATTATTCATGCCTCAATAATTACCTGACTACAGCTATGACTGATGCTTTCATCTGCGACGCCGTGCGAACCCCCATCGGGCGGTACGGTGGCGTGCTCTCATCCGTTCGCGCTGACGACCTCGCTGCGATCCCCATTGCTGCGCTGATAGCGCGCAACCCCTCCCTCGATCCAAAAGCGATCGATGACGTTTTCCTGGGCTGTGCCAATCAGGCAGGCGAGGACAATCGCAACGTCGCCCGGATGGCGATCCTGCTGGCCGGACTGCCGGTCGACGTCCCCGGCGCAACAGTGAATCGCCTCTGCGGTTCCGGAATGGATGCCATCGGCATGGCGGCACGGGCCATCAAGGCGGGTGATGCGGACCTGATTCTGGCGGGCGGTGTCGAGTCCATGTCGCGGGCGCCGTTTGTGATGCCCAAGGCGGATTCGGCGTTCAGCCGGACCGCGGAAATCTATGACACCACCCTCGGCTGGCGTTTCATCAATGCGCGCCTCAAAGAGAAGTACGGCGTGGATTCGATGCCCGAGACGGGCGAGAACGTCGCGGCCGACTTCAAGGTTTCGCGCGCCGACCAGGACCAGTTCGCGTTGCGCAGCCAACAGCGCACGGCCGCTGCCTACGCGCGCGGGTTCTTCGACTCGGAGTTGATTCCGGTCGAGATCCCACAGCGCAAGGCGAAGCCGCTCGTGGTCTCGCGCGATGAACATCCGCGCCCTGAAACCACTTTGGAGCAACTGGCGAAGCTGCCGACTCCCTTCCGTGCCAACGGGACGGTGACTGCCGGCAATGCCTCCGGAGTGAATGACGGCGCCTGCGCATTGATCATTGCCTCCGAGCAGGCCGCAAAGCGATTTGGCCTGACACCGCGTGCCCGCATCATTACAACAGCGACCGCGGGCGTTGAGCCGCGCATCATGGGAATCGGCCCGGTGCCGGCGAGTCGCAAGGCGTTGAGTCGCGCCGGCCTCGAAATCAACAAGATGGACGTCATTGAGCTCAACGAAGCGTTTGCTTCTCAGGGCCTGGCGGTGATGCGCCAACTCGGGCTCGCGGACGATGCCGAGAACGTCAATCCCAACGGCGGTGCCATCGCAATCGGTCATCCACTTGGCATGACCGGTGCGCGCCTCGTGACCACTGCACTGTATCAACTCACAGCTACGCGTGGCCGTTACGCGCTGTGCACCATGTGCATAGGCGTGGGGCAGGGCATTGCCACGATCATCGAGCGCTTGTGAGCTGAGGCACGTCAGGCGGCACCAGCTTTTGTTAAAAAGGCTGGTATGAAAATAGCAGTCCTGTTCGGCGGCACGAGTGAGGAGCGCGATGTCTCGATTGCGAGCGCCGCTCAGGTCATCCCTGCATTGCGTGGCCTCGGGCACGACGTAATGGCCATCGACACGGCAACGGGCCGGCTACCTGCGAACGTCGAGCAGAAGATGCTCACAACCGGCGTCGGCCCTCAGCCGCCATCGCGGACCGCGCTGTCCAGCATGCGCGAGTCCGCGCTCACGCTGACCACAAACGCCAGTGATATCAAGGACGTCGATGTCGTCTTCCTAGCGCTCCATGGCGGAGCGGGCGAGGACGGGCGGGTTCAAGCGGTTCTCGACCTGGCGGGGCTCGCATATACGGGCAGCAATCACATCGCCAGTGCCACGGCGATGGATAAGGATCTTTCGAAGCGACTGTTCCGCGCGGCCGGTGTGCCGACGGCGGATTGGCTGATGGCGCCCGTGCTCGCTCACGACGTGAGTGAAGCGTTGGGTTGGCCGGTCGTGGTCAAGCCCAACAAACAGGGCTCGACCGTGGGACTGTCCATTGTCAGAAAACCGGAAGACCTGGCGCCGGCCCTGGCGCTGGCCGATCGGTTCGACAATGAAGTCATGGTCGAGCGATTCGTCGCTGGGCGTGAGCTCACTGTGGGTATCCTCGACGGGGAGGCATTACCCGTGGGTGAAATCATCACCAAGGGTGAGGTGTTCGACTACGAGGCGAAATACCAGAAGGGTGCCGCTCGCGAAGTATTTCCCGCGGAGCTGGCTGCGGATTCGGCCGCAAGAATTCAGAGCCTGGCGTTGCGCGCGCACGCGGCCTTGAAGCTCGGTGTCTACAGTCGGATCGATTTTCGAATGGATTCCGATGGCAACTTCTGGTGTCTCGAGGCCAACTCGCTGCCGGGTATGACGGCGAACAGCCTGTTGCCGCAGGCGGCGCGGGCGGCGGGCATCGATTTCCCCAAGCTCGTAGAACGTATATGTCGCGCAGCCTTGGTGGGCCGCCGGTAAAAAACCTTTACAATGCCGCGCATGCACGAGGCGGCCAAGGGTTTTGCGAAAGAGGCGCTGGCGTATGCGCGCGGTCGCCCGGAATACCCTGTTGCCCTCGATGGATGGTTGCGCGACACCCTGCAGTTGAATGAAGACCGCACGGTCGTCGACCTCGGCGCCGGTACGGGAAAATTCACGCGCCGGCTGCTGGCCACCGGAGCCAACATCATCGCCGTCGAGCCCGTGTCGGAGATGTTGACCCAACTGACGCGGATCCTTCCCGACGTGGCGGCTCGCTCCGGCACAGCTGAGAACATTCCCGTCAACGATGGCGCAGTCGATGTCGTCGTGTGTGCCCAGTCCTTCCACTGGTTTGCCTCGAACACCGCCCTCGCGGAAATACGCCGCGTGTTGAAACCGGGTGGTCGCCTCGGGTTGATCTGGAACGTACGTAACGAGTCGGTCGACTGGTGTGCCGCCATGACGGCGATCATGGCTCCGTATGAAGGGGATGCTCCTCGCTATCGCAGCGGCGAGTGGCGCAACGTTTTTCCGGCTGAAGGCTTCAGTCCATTGCAGGAAGAGCGCTTCCGCAACGGCCACACCGGGCATCCCGAGCAGGTCATCGTCGAGCGCGTGTTGTCCACGAGCTTCATTGCGGCGCTGCCGCGGCCGCAACAACTCATCGTCGCAGCAAGGCTGCGCGACCTGATTGCCATGACCCCTGCGCTCAGTCGGCGCGAAGAGGTCACGGTCCCTTATCAGACTGTTGTGTTCAGCTGCGCGAAGCTTTGACCGGCGCCGTTCCGTTCGCGATGAGTCCCAGACGGTCGGCTGACAGCCGATCCAACATCCAGGCAGGATATTCGCTCGGCAGCGCCGACACCTTGTCGAGCGCCGCCATCTGCTCCGGCGTCAGTTTCAGGTCCACCGCCGCAATGTTGTCATTCAACTGCTCGACGGTCTTCGCGCCGATGATGACCGAGGTGACGGGGCCCTTGTGCAGCAGCCAGGCAATCGCAACACGGGCTACCGACACATTGTGTGCCTTCGCGATGGGCTGCATGGCATCGATCACGCGCCAGGCGCGCTCCTTGTCGACCGGCGGGAAATCGAACTGCGCACGGCGCGAGCCTTCCGGGCCCTGCGAATTCCGGGAGTACTTGCCACTCAACAGGCCGCCGGCCAACGGGCTCCAGGGCAGGATGGCCAGTTGTTGGTCGTTGCACAGGGGCACGATTTCCCGCTCCAGGTCGCGCCCGGCAATGGTGTAGTAGGCCTGGACGCTCTGGAAGCGCTCGTAGTGGTGCTTGTCCGAGATCCACAGGGCCTTGGCGATCTGCCAGGCCGCGAGGTTACACACGCCGATGTAGCGAACCTTGCCTGCCCGCACGCAATCGTTGAGCGCGCTCAGGGTCTCCTCCATCGGGGTCAGCGCATCGAAGCCGTGGAGCTGGTACAGGTCGATATGGTCGAGCTGCAGCCGCTTCAGGCTCTCGTCCACTGCGTGGAGGATGTGAACTCGGGTGAGACCGCCCTGGTTGGGGCCGGGTCCCATGCGCTGGTGAACTTTGGTCGCGAGGACGTACTGGTCGCGAGCGACACCTAAGTTTCGCAAGGCCTGACCGGTCATCACCTCCGACCGGCCCGCATGGTAGACGTCGGCGGTATCGACAAAGTTGATGCCGTGGTCGAAGGCCGCCCGGACGATTTCGTCCACGGCCGGCTGCTCCAACTTGCCGATACTGCGCCACAGACCGTCACCGGTTCCGAAGGTCATGGTGCCCAGGCACAGCTCGGAAACGAGGAGGCCGGTATTGCCGAGTGTCTTCAATCGCATCGAGAGGTGCTCCGGGTTGTCGCGCGGTGCAAGCAACAAACGCGCCTGTGTGTAGCCGGTAGTCTAGACACCGGTGTCAGTGATGGCCAGTTGCCTCGAAGCCACGACGAGATGACAGAAACCACTAGGTTTATCGTGGCGCCTTCGGTAGAGTCGCCACATCGAGGGGGTGTCGGGTCGGACCTTCGGGTTCGGCCTGGCACCTCGTCAGCTTCACCTCAGTGAGCTGAGCTGCGGGCCAACCGGCCGCCTTTCTGCGCTTCCACCTGCACCAATGCCGCGTCTACGTCCAGCGATGGACTGCTTTTCAGCAGCGACACGACGGAGTCCCGCGTCAATCGATTGTTGGCGCTCAGGAGCAGCGCAACCACACCGGTGATTTCCGCCGCCGCTACGGATGTCCCCGACTCGAAGTCATATTCGTTATCGGGCAGCAGTGTCATCACGTGGGTAGCCGGTGCGGTGAGTGTTGCACCCGGGTGGCTGCTTTCACTGTTGCCGACTCCGATCACGCCATCGATGTTGGCGGGGAAGGAGTCACCGTCATCCGCCGCCGAGCCGACGAAGATCATGCCGCGCTTCAGGCCGCTCTGAACGAGCGCCGACAACAAGGGATCGGCTGGCCCCGCAATGCTCATGTTGACCAGCGGGACGCCGGCGTCGATGGCGGCCGCGATCGCCTTCGCGAGTGTGAACGTGTTGCAGGCAGCCGCATCGGCATTCGCGTTGAGTTGCCAACACGCTGCAAACACTTCGATCTGCGCAAGCGGCGCGATTCCGACAATACCTACTTTGTTGTTCGCCACGGCGGCAATCAGTCCCGCCATCGCGGTGCCGTGCCGGTAGGAGCCGGCAACCGGCGGGGTCGGGGAGTGGGTGGGCACGAACGAGCGGCTGCCTGTGATCCGGTCCTGCAGATCCGGGTGTTTGCTGTCCACGCCGGTGTCGATCAGGGCCACCTTGACACCCGCTCCCTGAGAGCGCTCATGCGAGGCAGCGATATCCAGCGACACGAGGTTCGTTTGCAACCCGTACAACGGATCGTTGTAAACGGGCGGCGGGCTCGTCAGCGTGTGGAATTCCTGCAGCGGCTGCGCGAGTGTGATCTTCGGGTCCTTGCTCAGCGCTGCGAGAACCTCGGCGACCGAGCGGTTGTCCGGAATCTCATACACCACGCAGTGCACGCCCAGTTGCTTGATGGGCCAACTGTCGACCTGCTTCAACGAGTAGGTATTCGCAACGCGCTGCGCGTTGTTGTGAGCTCCCTGCGCAACTCCGTAGGTGCCGCCGGTATAGCGGCGACCCGTCGTGCCGGCCCGGGAAGTCGGCCGGAACGGATCGTTCGCGAAGGTCACTACGACGAAGTGGTGGCCGCTGTCGAATGTCGGTGCGGTGTCAGCCGATGCAGGCGCGCCGATCCAGGCTGAGAGGACCAGAGCAGCTAGTGCGCTTGCGCGCATGAAGGCGCTCATCAATGCTCCAGCGCATCCGACGCTCGTGGCTCAGCGGCGCTGCCTTCATCCGCGAGCGGCTGTACCCACAGTACTCGCGGATCGGTTCGCAGTCGGGCTGACAGAGCCCGCAATTGTCGGTTGGCGGTTGCAGCCGGGGTGCGTCCATCGACACCGACCGGCATCACACCCAGGACTCCCGTGTTCCCCGGGCCTTCCACGATCCGGGCTCCGCCGGATCGCAGCAATTCTTCGACTTCACCGATCGGTATCGAGCGGTCCAGGGCGATGTGCAGGACGTTGGGAGTGACGACCGGCGCATCCGTGACCGTACGGAATGCCTGTTGCGGCCGGTGATAGCTCTGGACAATGAAACCGGTGATGCCGAGCACCAGCAGAAAGCTGGCGGCCCACGCGAGTCCCGGCGGGCGCCACAGTGACACGTGGCCCAGTCGATCAATCAACGAGCTGATATTGGCGGCGCGGCGTGTGGGGCGCGCCGGGGCCTTGCCCTCGTCAGCATCGATGCGATCCAGCAACTTGCGGAATGACGGGCCGGGAGCGTAGGTCACGCGCTCCGGCTCAGTGAGTGTATTGCCCAACAGATGTTGAGCTGCCAACTCCTGCTCACAGGCGCTGCAACGCCGGATGTGTTCCTCCGCCATCTCGCGTTCTGCCGTGGACAGGCGGCCCGTCGCGAGCCAGGGCAGCAGAAGCCACACGGCCTCGTGCCGGCTGCGTTCATCAAAAGCGATCATTTCCCACCTCGTTTCTCGGTAGGAGGAGAGCTTCCGCCCAAAACGGGAAGCAACTTCTGCAACTTCGCACGCGCGTGAAACAAGCGCGTCTTCACCGTGTTGACCGGGCAACCCATAATTGCCGAAATCTCCTCGCACGAATAACCCAGCTCATAGCAGAGCTCCACCGCGAGCCGTTGCTCCATCGGGAGCTGTTCCAGGGCCTGGACCAGCCAGTCCCGCAACTCCTCGGTGCGCATCGGTTCGTCGCTCGTAGGTGGCTCGAGCAGGACATCGAGGTTCTCCGGGGAACCGGCTCGTGCCGAGGATCGGAACGCGTTTCTCGCTCGGCGATACGCAATCCCGAGAATCCAGGTCGAAGGCTGGGAGTCGCCGCGAAAATCGCCGGCCTTCTTCCAGACGATCCAGAAAGTGTCGTTGATGACTTCTTCGGCGATGTCGTAACGTCGCGTCAGGCGTGTCAGAAAGCGCGCGAGCCGGCGATGGTAGAGGTTATAAATCTCTTCAAACGCGCGGCGATCGCCCTTGGCGATCTTTGCGATGAGCTCCGACTCGCGGGCCGCAGATGCGCCGCTACGGTATCCAGGCTCCGTCGCCGGGCCCTGAGTTTTCGCGTCCATTTACAAGGTAAGTGTCGCTCAGCCCTGCTTCGGTTCAAAAGTGCCAGCTGACCGACCCCGCGAATCGGCTCCCGGCCCGGCCATAGGGAAACAGCGACTGAGCCCGCTTCTGGGAGACATAATAGCCGGCCTCTAGCCGCAAGCTCTTGAATTCAAAGGCAAGGCCGGTGTTGCCATAGAAGTAGTCGGCGCTGTCCGAGACGTAGTAGCCGGCGCCTGCCGCCAGGAACAGCCGGCCCACGAGCGGCCATTGGCTCGCCATGTCGGCGGTGTACGCAGGGTAGCGCCCCAGGCGATAGCCGCGATCGTAGCGGACCGCATTGGGTATGTACGCGGCAGTGAGGCTCCAGGAGTCGAGGTAGGACACCGCGACCGACACTTCCTGGAAGTCGTTATTCATCGGTGCGTTGCCATGCTTGTACTGGTAGTTCACGCCCGTCAGCGTCGTGCTCCAGGACTGTGAGAGGTCAAACCGGTGCCCGAGATACTCCTCGAGCTCGTAGTCCCAGCCGAGGATGGCGTAACCCCGATTCCACAGCCGGTCCAGGGTCGAGGCGAATACTCCAACGAAAGTCCCATCGGCGGTGGCCAGGTGCAGGTCCACCTGCGCGGCCGAACGGCCCCCGGTTTCGGAAATGCCGCGGTAGACGTAATCGCTGGTGTAGGTGAGATCCCCGTCGAACGTGATGGCATCCGCCGCGCGGGGCGCAAGTAGCGCGACCGCGATCAGAAGGCAGAGGACAGCGATGCGAGACGGTAAAGGTGGGCCCACTATGTCCCTCGAAACGCCCGTGACTATTGTTCGTTGTCAGGAGTTTAGAGCCAATTGGGAACGAGTTGGCCATTGGTACCGCTTTCTGACGCCTGCGAGCGACAGATCTAGAGACCGAAGACGGCCCGGGCGTTCAGCTCGTAGAACTTGGCGCGGGCCGCCTCCGTGCCGGCGTGGTCCATTGCGACGACCTCGGCTGCTTCGAACTGATACGGGTAGTCCATGGCGTACATGACGCGATCCTCGCCCAGTACCTGCTGACAGAACTGGATGGCAGGTGCCCAGGCCATGCCGCTCGAAGTCACATACACGTTCTCGCGCATGTAGTCGCTGACCTTCCGCTGCAACGGTTTCATGAAGGCGTAACGCTTGGAAGCGACTGTCGCCCGATGCATGTAGTCGAGCCGGAACAGCCAGAAGGGCAGCGCTTCTCCCAGATGACCCACAACGAGTCTGAGCTTGGGGAAGCGGTCGAACAGGCCGCTGGTGATGAGCGCCAGCAGGTGCATTCCGGTATCGACACCGAAGCCGTAGAGGGCGCCATCGAGTCCCCGCTGCAGCAGCGGTTGGATCAATCCGGCCGACGGACTGTTGGGATGCAGGTACACGGGTACCTCCAGGGCCTCGGCTGCGGCGAACAGCTCCCAGAACTTCGGGTCATCCAGGTATTCACCCAGTGTGTGCGAATTGAGGATGGCGCCCTTGAGCCCCAACGTACGCACGCCGCGTTCCAACTCCTTGGCGGCTGCGCGGGGATTCTGCGGAGCCACGGCCGCGAGTCCCGCGAAACGGGTGGGATACTTCGCGATCGCCGCGGCGAGTTGGTCGTTGCTGTCGCGCGCGAGTGTGACCGCGGTCGCGGCGTCAAACACCTGTACGCCCGGCGATGTCAGCGACAGGATGTGCATGTCGATTCCGGTCGCGTCCATGTCCGCGATGCGGCGCGCTGCGATATTCTGCAACCGCTCGATGATTTGTGTGGCACGCTCGCTGGGGCTGTGCAGATAGAAGCCCCACAGGCTGCGGAATCCGGGGTCCTGCACGGTCCCGGACTCCAACATGCGGCGATACAGTTTGAACAGCTCGGCGGTGGCGAAGGCCTCTTCAGTGGCAATCCGTTGATAACTCATCGTTGCTCCCTGCGCGGACTGTGAATCGGGCTGACGGTTATGTATCATAACCGCGCGTCGTGCGTCGTGTTAGCAGGAATGCCCAAGACAAAACGGAAAGGTCTCAGCGACAGCGAAGCCAACACCGGCCGCCACGTGGACCTGGGTCCGCTCACCGAGTACATAGGCTACGCCCTGCGCCGGGCTTCGATGGCGGCGGTGGGCGAGTTCCTGGAAGCCTTTCAGGAAGTCGAGCTGCGACCCACGCAGTTCGCCGTGTTGACTCTCATTGCCGGCAATCCCGGGGTGCGCCAGACGGAAATCTGCGCCGCGCTCGGCATCCAGAAAGCCAACTTCGTGCCGTTGCTCAATGAGTTGGAACGGCGCGGGCTCGCGGTGCGCAAATCGGTGGCGGGGGATAGACGTTCGTCTGCACTCCATCTGACACCGTTGGGCAACACCACCCTGCAGCGGGCGCGGACCATCCATGAAGTGTATGAGAGCCGCTTTGTGACACGCCTGGGCAAGCGCGGTCGCGATCAGTTGTTGGCGCTCCTCAACAAGGTGATGGACTGCGACTGAGCATTGAGCGGCAGGAGCGCCAGGACGGCCGCCGCCAGCAGCGATCCCAACGCAATGACAGTCGCGACACTGGGCAGACTGTATCCCCAGGTGAACAGATAGCCCGCGGCAATGGGCCCGAACGCCGCGCCGCCGCGACCCAGGCCGATACTGACACCGGTGCCAGTGGCGCGGACGTGTGTTGGAAACGCCTGCGCGTAGATGGCATACAGTCCCACGATCCCGGCGTTGGTGCAGAATCCCGCCGCCGCGCACAGGACTGACAGCTCGCTCAGGTCGGCGCCGGCATGTCCGAACAGGATCACCAGGACGGTCGACAGCAACATGACGCCGATCGTGAGCGGTTTCAGACCAATCCGCTGACTCAGCAATCCCAGGACGGCGCCACCGGTGGCACCTCCGACGTTGGCCCAAACGAGCACGCCGGCCGCGGCCGTTGCCGGGAAATGCATGTCGGCCACGATCTTCGGAATCCACTTGAGAATGAAGTAGAAGGTCATCATGTGGAAGAAACAGGCCAGCGCGCACAGGGTCGTGGTCAGCCGCAGGGCCGGGGAGAAGAGGTCGGCGGCGGTGTGCTTGCGTTCCCGGGCTGCCAGCGGCGGTAGATCTGCAATCGGCGCATGACCCATGCGCGTGAGCGCTCGGTTGATTCGTGGCAGCGCCTTCGCGGGTTGTTTCTGGGCGAGCCAATGAACTGACTCGGGAACGGCGAACAGCCCGAGGGGGATGAAGGCTGCGGTGACTGCGGCTCCGAGATAAAACACGGCGCGCCAGTCGTGATCGTGCAGCAGGACTTTGACAATCGACCCGCCGACGACCGCGCCGATGGGGTAGCCGACGGCCATCAATGCAACACTCAGGTTGCGGCGGCGCAGGTTGGAGAATTCGGCCGCGACTGCGTTCGCGGTGGCGAGCAGGCCGCCTATGCCGAGCCCGGTAGTGAACCGCCAGATTTCCAGGCCCGCTATTTGTTGCACGCCGGTGACCCCGAACATGCCGACCGTCATGAGCACCAGGCACGCCAACATGGTCGGCCGACGCCCGATGCGATCGGCCAGGGCCCCCAGGGTGAGTGCGCCCAGGGCCATCCCGAACAGTTCCATTGAAAGTACGACCCCGAGAGCGGCGCGATCGATGCCCCATTCAGCGGCGATTCCCGGTGCTGCAAAGCTGATCGACAGGACGTCGAATCCATCGAGTGCCGTGAGCCCTACCGTGAGGGCGACTGCAGTGATTTGCAGCGCGCTCATCGGTGCGCCGGACAGCGTCTCGCGTGGGTCAGTGCACATGCAGCGATTCTCTGCAATCGCCGGGCGCTATAAAAGGCCAAGCAATCGATCACCGCACCGTTCCATAGGCAGAACGGCTGGTGCGGGCGGCGGCGGCTCGAGGGGCGCCCGGAGGGCGGTCTGCGCCATAATGCGCCTTTCTGCCCGAGGATGGAGTAAATGACCGACAAACCCGCTTTTGAGATCATCAGTCAACACCCATGTTTCGACGGAACCGTCGGTTTTTACAAGCACGACTCGGCGAGCACCGGCACCTCGATGCGGTTCTCGGTCTTCGTGCCCAAGCAGGGCCGCAGCGGTGCTGTTCCGGTGTTGTATTACCTCGCCGGCCTCACGTGCACCGAAGAGACTTTCATGATCAAGGCCGGCGCGCAGCGCGTGGCGGCCGAGCTCGGCCTGATGCTGGTCGCGCCGGACACGAGCCCTCGCGGCCTCAACATTCCAGGCGACAGTGCTTCGTGGGATTTCGGTGTGGCCGCCGGCTTCTACCTGGATGCAACCCAGGAGCCCTGGTCGAAGAACTACAGGATGTACAGCTACATCACCCAGGAGCTGCGTAGTTTGATTGAAGCGCAGTTTCCGGCCGATGCCGCGCGTACCGGTATCTTCGGACATTCAATGGGCGGGCACGGCGCACTGGTGCTGGGCATGCGCAACCCTTCCATCTACAAGTCGATTTCGGCCTTTGCGCCCATCTCGGCCCCGAGCCAGGTGCCGTGGGGCCAGAAGGCGTTCACGGGTTACCTGGGCGAGGACAAGAGTCAGTGGGCGCAATATGACGCTACTGAAATCGTCTCGGGCCTGAAAGAGGCCGCCGGCCGGCCGCACCTGTTGATCGATCAGGGACTCGGCGATCAGTTCCTGGAAAAGCAACTTCCGCAGCACATCTTCGAGGCGGCTGCGAAGAAGGTGGGTTATCCCCTGACACTGCGTCGTCACGAGGGTTATGACCACGGCTACTACTTCATCTCCACCTTCATGGAGGATCACCTGCGGCATCACGCGAAGATCCTGAAGAAGTAGCCGCGCAGATCAACACTTCCCGCAGCCAGGCATGACCCGGGTCCGGCTCGTTGCGCCGGTGCCAGATGACCACCTCGTGTGTGTCAGGTGTTTCAAACGGCACCGGCAGCAGCTTGATGGGCGCGAGCTTCGCCAGGGTTCGCGCCAGGTCTTCGGGGAGGGTCGCCACCAGTTGGGTTCCCGCGAGCATGAATGGAATCTCGAGAAGTCCCTGCGTGGTGGCCCGGACGTCGAGCTCTGCGCTCAGCAGCCGGCGAACGAGCTCCTCCAGGGGGACCGTGTGACCGCTCGGCCAACCAAACACATGCGGGAGGGCGAGATACTGTTCTTCGGTGATGGTGTCGCCGACGGTGGCGTGGTCTTTTGCGACGGCACACAACCAGCGGACCGGGCGCAGATCCACTATGCGCAGCGACTCCGGGAACTCGCGCAGGCCGAACAGTCGAAGACTGTTGAGGCCGATGAACAGGTCGGCATCCCCGTACTCCAGCCGGGACAGGGTTGTCTCGGAGAAGTGCTCGATGTGGCAGCGGATGCCCGGTGCCTCCCGGGCAAGGCGTTGGAAGACGGTCGGCATGACCCGCAACAGCGCGTCGGCCGATACGATCAGGGTAAAGGTCCGTTGCACCGTGCGCGGGTCGAATGTAGGTTGGGTGCCGAGGGTAGCCTGGACCTGGAGGAGTGCCTCCCGGACGGGCCCGACCAGCGAAAGTCCGCGTGGCGTGAGCTGCATATCGCGCCCGACCCGGACGAGCAGCGGATCCTCGAAGAACTCGCGCAGCTTCTGGAGCGCGGCGCTCATGGCCGGCTGGGAAATGAAGACCCGTTCAGCCGCCCGGGTCACATTTTTCTCATGGAGCAGGGCGTCCAGCGCTATTAACAGATTGAGGTCAAAGCGGTTGAGCTGCATGGCCGCGTCATCTTACAAGCGAGGCGTATACTCGGCACACCTATGAAATCAATGCTTCCCGAACAAAGCGAAATCGTCCGCCGCATTGTTGCGGACATGAAGGATCGTCCCGGCCCCCTCATCGAGCTGCTGCACGCGGTGCAGGCCGCATTGGGCCATGTGCCGGCGGATGCCGTTCCGATCGTGGCAGAGGCGCTAAACCTGTCACGCGCGGAAGTCCATGGAGTGGTGACTTTCTACCATTTCTTCAGGGAGACCCCGCCCGGTAAGCACACAGTGCATATCTGCCGCGCCGAGGCTTGCCAGTCCATGGGAGCGAACGGCCTGGTCGCCCATGCGAAGAAGCGTCTGGGCGTGGATTTCCATGAGACCACTGCAGATGGTGTGTTCTCGCTGGAGCCGGTGTTCTGCCTGGGGAACTGCGCACTTTCGCCGGCGGCCATGATCGATGATCAACTCTACGGGCGCGTGACCCCGGAGCGATTTGATCAGCTGGTTGCGGAGAAGAAGCAATGACTGCGGTGACTGTTTATGTTCCGCGAGACGCCGCTGCTTTGTCGGTGGGTGCTGAGGAAGTCGCGATCGCGATCGCGCAGGAATGCGCGGCTCGCAAGATTGAGCTGAAGCTCATTCGCAATGGCTCCCGTGGTGCCTGCTGGCTCGAGCCCCTCGTCGAAGTGGCTACACCGCAGGGCCGGGTTGCCTACGGTCCCGTGTCGGTCGGCGATGTTCCGGGCCTGTTTGCCGCGGACTTTCTGAACGGCAAGGGCCATCAGTTGTTCCTCGGGCTGACGGATGAGATTCCGTGGTTTGCCTCGCAACAGCGACTGACTTTTGCGCGTGTTGGTATCGTCGATCCCGCCAGTGTGGCGGACTTCGTTGCCAACGGCGGCTATCAAGGTCTGCGCCGCGCGTTGTCCATGACGCCACAGGCGATCGTTCAAGCGGTGCTGGACTCCGGCCTCCGTGGACGCGGCGGCGCCGCCTTCCCGACCGGTATCAAGTGGAAGACCGTTCTCGATCAGGCGGTCGAGCAAAAGTTCGTGACCTGCAACGCCGATGAAGGCGACTCGGGCACGTTCTCGGATCGCATGTTGATGGAGGGCGATCCACTCTGTCTGATTGAAGGCATGACCATCGCCGGCATTGCCGTGGGCGCGACGCAGGGCTACATCTACCTGCGGGCTGAGTATCCCCACGCCTATCGCGTGTTGAACGCAGCGATCGAAGCAGCCTACCAGGCTCGCTACCTGGGCTCCGATGTGCTCGGCAGCGGCAAGCGATTCGACCTCGAAGTGCGGCTCGGTGCCGGCGCCTATGTGTGCGGCGAAGAGACCTCGATGCTCCAGAGCCTGGAGGGTAAGCGCGGTGAGGTTCGGGTGCGTCCGCCGTTGCCCGCCATCAACGGTTTGTTCATGAAGCCCACGATCGTGAACAACGTGATGACCTTCGGAAGCGTGCCGACCATCATTCAACATGGCGCGGAGTTTTATAAGAACTTCGGCATGGGACGCTCGCGCGGCACGCTGCCGCTGCAGCTCGCCGGCAATATCAAACGCGGCGGCCTGATCGAGCGGGCCTTCGGCGTCAGCCTGCGCGAGCTGTTGTACGACTATGGCGGCGGCTCGGCTTCGGGTCGGCCCATTCGCGCGGTCCAGGTGGGCGGTCCTCTCGGTGCCTTCATCCCTGCTTCGCAGTTCGATGTGTTGATTGACTACGAGGCGCTCTCCGGGATCGGCGCATTGCTGGGACACGGTGGGATCGTCGCGTTCGACGATACCGTCGACATGGCTGAGATGGCCCGCTATGCCATGGAGTTCTGTGCCATCGAATCCTGTGGCAAATGCACCCCGTGCCGCATCGGCTCGACGCGCGGCGTCGAGGTGATCGAAAAGATCATGAACGGCATCGACAGCGAGCGGAACCTGGCTCTGTTGGAAAACCTGTGTGACACCATGCTCGTGGGGTCGCTGTGTGGCCTGGGCGGCATGACGCCGTTTCCGGTCCAGAGCGCCATCAAGCATTTCCGTGAAGATTTCCGAGCCAAGGCGCCGTTGAAGCGGGCAGGGTAGTGGCCACCGAGCCCGCGCTCGAAGTCAGCTCCGAGGTCAACGTCGATCGTTGGTCCCGGGGCGAGGTGACCCATGCGGCCGATCAGGTCGCGGAGGAAATGCCGATCGCGCTCGTGTACCACGGGGTGCCCCACGTGGTCATGTTGGCGACGCCGGCGGATCTGGAGGACTTCGCTGTTGGTTTTACCTTGAGCGAAGGGCTCGTCGAGCGGCCGGATGAGATTCGTTCCGTCGAAGTGACCTACGGCGCCGAAGCGGCCGACGTCAAAATAACAGTCGCCTGGGAAAGGTTTTCCGGACTCCTGCAACGCAGACGCAACCTGACAGGCAGAACCGGCTGCGGCCTGTGCGGCGCCGAAACGGCGGAAGAGGCGATCCGCGAGCTCGCGCGTGTTGGGCCGGGACCTGCGGTTTCCGTAACCGGTCTGCACGAAGCCATCGAGCAGCTGGCGACGATGCAACCTATCAATGCCCGTACGGGCAGTGTGCATGCCGCTGCATGGGTTATTCCCGGCCGGGGCGTGCAGTTTGTGCGGGAGGATGTCGGGCGTCACAATGCGCTCGACAAGGCGATCGGGGCGCTCGTGCGCTCGGGCGCGGATCGAAGCGCAGGTTATATGTTGATAACCAGCCGGGCGAGCTTCGAGATGGTGCAGAAGAGTGCCACGGTTGGGATTTCGTTCCTGGCGGCCTTCTCGGCGCCCACCGCTTTCGCGGTGCGACTGGCGCAAAAAACGGGGTTGACGCTGGTTGCCTTCGCACGGCGCGATCGTCATGTGGTATATGCGAACCCCGAAAGATTGAAGTAGAGGAACAGCTCAGTGGCCGGAAAGAGTGCGTTGATTTGCGGGTCGATGGCGTGGGACACCATCATGGTGTTCAAGGACAAGTTCAGTAACCATATTCTTCCCGACAAAATCCACCGCCTGAATGTGTCGTTTCTCGTGCCGGGCCTGCGGCGTGAGTTTGGCGGTTGCGCAGGCAACATCGCCTACAACCTGAAGCTCCTGGGCGACGTCGGTTATCCCATGGCTACGGTGGGCCGCGATTTCGGACCCTATCGCGAGTGGATGTCAAAGCAGGGTGTACCCGCCGACCACATCAAGGTGTTTGACTCCGAGCACACCGCGCAGGCTTTCATCACCACCGACCTGGATGACAATCAGATTACGGCGTTTCATCCCGGTGCCATGCAGCAGTCCCACGCCAACAAGGTGTCGGATGCAAAGGATGTGGCGATCGGCATCGTGGCCCCGGACGGGCGCGACGGCATGATCCAGCACGCCGAGCAGTTTGCGGCGGCGAAGATTCCGTTTATTTTCGATCCCGGCCAGGGCTTGCCGATGTTCGGCGGCGATGACATAAAGCGCTTCGTCGACCAGGCAACCTGGGTGGCCGTGAACGACTACGAGTGGGAGCTGGTCCAGCAGAAAACCGGCTGGACGGCCCGGGACGTGACCCAGCGCGTCAAAGCCCTGGTTGTCACCCGGGGGGCCCAGGGCTCCGTGATCTACACCCCGGAAGGCGAGATCGAGATCCCCTGCGCCAAAGCCAAGGCCGTCGTGGACCCGACCGGATGCGGCGATGCCTACCGCGCGGGTCTATTACATGGACTGCTGCACGGACTGGACTGGCGGGCCACCGGCAGAATCGCCTCCCAGCTGGGGGCTATCAAGATCGAATCATTAGGCACCCAGAATCATCGATTTACCAAGGCCGAGTTTGAGGCCAGGCTGAAACAAAGCTTCGGGCCGGGCTGAGTCCCGGTAAACTGCGGAGCCCCGCGGGGCTGCCGCCCCTATCCACATGCTGCGATGGAATGAGTGAAATGGCGAACAACTATCTATTTACCTCCGAGTCGGTCTCTGAAGGTCATCCGGACAAGGTGGCCGACCAGATCTCCGATGCGGTGCTCGATGCGATCCTGAAGGACGACCCGCGCGGCCGTGTTGCCTGCGAGACCCTCATCAAGACGGGTGTTGTCGTGGTGGCCGGTGAAGTCACCACCAATGCCTGGGTGGACGTGGAGTCGCTGGTCCGCAAGGTTGTGTTGGACATTGGTTACAACTCCTCCGATATGGGTTTCGATGGCGCCAGCTGCGGCGTCGTCAACATCATCGGCAAACAGTCTCCTGACATCGCCCAGGGCGTCGACCGCAAGGACGAGCGCAAGCAGGGCGCCGGCGACCAGGGCCTGATGTTCGGCTACGCGACCAACGAGACCGACGTGTTGATGCCGGCCGCCATCACCCTGGCACACCGCCTGGTGAAGAAGCAGGCCGATGTGCGCAAGAAGGGCAAGCTCGACTGGCTGCGCCCGGATGCCAAGAGCCAGGTCACCCTGCGCTACGAGGATGACAAGCCGGTGGGCCTCGAGGCCGTCGTGTTGTCGACGCAACACAGTGATGACATTTCCACCAAGGCGCTGCGTGAAGCCGTGATGGAAGAGATCCTGCTGCCCGTCCTGCCGAAGAAGTGGGTGGACAAGCGCACCAAGTTTCACATCAACCCGACGGGCCGGTTTGTCATCGGCGGACCGGTGGGCGATTGCGGGCTCACGGGCCGCAAGATCATCGTCGACACCTACGGCGGATTTGCCCGTCACGGTGGCGGTGCGTTCTCCGGCAAGGACCCCTCCAAGGTCGATCGCTCGGCTGCCTATGCCGCCCGTTATGTTGCCAAGAACATTGTTGCCGCGGGACTGGCGGATCGCTGCGAAGTGCAGATCTCCTATGCGATCGGCGTTGCCGAGCCCACTTCAGTGATGGTGGAGACCTTCGGTACGGGGCGCCTGTCACGCGAGCGCTTGACCCAGTTGGTCCGCAAGCATTTCGACCTGACCCCATACGGTCTGCGCGAGATGTTGGACCTGGTGCGTCCGATCTATCAGAAGACCGCCGCCTACGGCCACTTCGGCCGCACGGAGTCGGAGTTCTCCTGGGAACAGACGGACAAGGCTGACGACCTGGCCTCCGAGCTGAAGGGGTCCGCCAAGGCCGCATAATGATTGTCCATGGGCGCGGCACCAGCCGCGTCCGCCGCGAATGATCGCGGCAACGCCCGCCTTTGAGGAGCGTTGCGACAGGAGGCACGGGGCTCCCCCGTGCCGGACCTGCCAGGCTCGAAGGCGTCGCGATTCGTCAATACGGCGCTCGTTCTTTAGTGGAGCATTTAATTAATGAACGCCAGTCTCAAATCCAAGTCAGCGCACGACCCAAAGAAAGACGACTATGTGATTGCCGACATCAAGCTCGCCGGTTGGGGCCGCAAGGAAATCCTGATCGCCGAGACCGAGATGCCGGGCCTGATGGCCATCCGCGAGGAGTTCGCCCCGGTACAACCCTTGAAGGGCGCCCGGATCACCGGCTCTCTGCACATGACCATTCAGACTGCAGTTCTCATCGAGACCCTGCAGGCCCTGGGTGCCCAGGTTCGTTGGGCTTCCTGCAACATCTTCTCGACTCAGGACCACGCCGCTGCGGCCATCGCCGAGCGCGGCACTCCGGTGTTCGCCTGGAAGGGCGAGTCGCTGGAAGACTACTGGGACTACACCCACCGCATCTTCGAGTGGACCGACGGTGGCTTCACCAACATGATCCTGGACGACGGCGGCGATGCAACGCTGCTGCTGCATCTGGGTGCCCGCGCCGAGAGCGACGCCAGCCTGATCTCCAAGCCGACGAGCGAGGAAGAGACCTTCCTGTACGCCGCCATCAAGGCGAAGTTGAAAACCGATCCGACCTGGTACTCCACGCGCCTGAAGCACATCAAGGGCGTGACGGAAGAGACCACCACGGGTGTCCATCGTCTGTATGAGATGGCGAAAGAGGGGAAGCTGGCTTTCCCTGCAATCAATGTCAATGACTCCGTCACCAAGAGCAAATTCGACAACCTGTATGGTTGCCGTGAATCGCTCGTGGACGGCATCAAGCGCGCCACCGACGTGATGGTCGCCGGCAAGGTTGCTGTCGTTGCGGGTTATGGCGATGTGGGCAAGGGCTCAGCCCAGGCGCTGCGCGCGCTGTCGGCCCAGGTCTGGGTGACCGAGATCGATCCGATCTGCGCTTTGCAGGCCGCGATGGAAGGTTACCGGGTTGTGACGATGGATTACGCCGCCGACAAGGGCGACATCTTCGTGACCTGCACCGGCAACTTCCATGTGATCACGCACGATCACATGGTGAAGATGAAGAACAACGCCATCGTCTGCAACATCGGTCACTTTGACAATGAGATCGACGTCGCCGGAATGAAGAAGTACACCTGGGAAAACATCAAGCCCCAGGTGGACCACATCATCCTGCCGAGCGGCAATCGGGTGATCCTG
>Ga0268266_10000514_pt1 | contig 54510 bp, 51 predicted proteins | sample KBSS13metaG_FD_190356 | JGI IMG/M metagenome (GOLD analysis project Ga0268266, IMG submission 190356) | Switchgrass rhizosphere microbial communities from Kellogg Biological Station, Michigan, USA - KBS S1-3 metaG (SPAdes) (version 2) | ecosystem: Host-associated > Plants > Roots > Rhizosphere...
CCCAGCAGCGCGCTGCCGAACAATCCGGCGGTGCTCAACGGGGTCCTCGCCCTGAACGATATCCGGCTCGACAACACCAGCATTGCCGCCTTCGGCAAGCTCAACTGGCACGTGACCGACCGGCTCACCATCTCGCCGGGCATCCGCATCAACTATGACAGCAAGGACGGTCTCTACGACAGCGTGGTGACCGGCACGGCCTCGGACGGGACCCGGCAGCTCGTCACCAACGATCCGACGCACCCCTATTTCAACAATCCGTGGACGGCGGCGCAACGGGGGGTGCAGGCGTCGCAATTCTTCGAGGTCCATTACAGCGACTGGAACCTGTCCTACGATCTCAACATTGCCTACCGGATTGCGCAGGAGGTGAACGCCTATGCCACCTATGCGCGCACCTTCAAGACGGGCGGCGTCAATCTCAACGGCGTTCCGAGCCTGGCGAACGGACTGCCGGCGCTGGACGTCGCGATCATCGAGCCGGAACGGGTCGATCATTTCGAGGCGGGCCTCAAGACCCGCTTCTGGAACCGCCGCGCGACGCTGAACCTGTCCGCCTTCTGGACCAACATCGACGACTTCCAGGCCAGCGTCATCAGCAACGTCAGCGGCAGCAATGTCCTGCGCGGCTATCTGGCCAATGCGGACAAAGTGCGGGTCCGCGGCTTCGAGGCCGAGTTCTCCGTGCGTCCGTCGGAACGGTTCAGTGGCTATCTCAACGGCGCCTTCACCGATCACGAGTTCGTGCGCTTCGTCGACGCGCCCTGCCCGCCGGAGCTGGCGGGCGGCGGCACCGGCACCCCGCCGGGACCGCCGGCCACGCCCGGCGCGAACAGCCCCGCCAATTGCAACGTGTCGGGGCAATGGCTGCCCGGTATCTCGAAATGGTCCTTTTCATGGGGCGGAGAGTATAATGTGCCCGCCAATATCCTCGGCCGCGAGGGCCAGGTCTATCTGGGCTATGACGGCAATTATCGCTCGAAATTCTCGTCCAACGCCTCGCGCTCGATCTACACCGATATCGCTGGCTATTCGGTCCATAATGTCCGGCTGGGCTTCCGCACCGGGGGCTTCGATATCTCCGCCTGGGTGCGCAACGCCTTCGACGAGAATTATTTCGAATCGCTGGCCGTGACGCCGGGCAATACCGGGCTGATCTCGGCCCAGCTGGCCGATCCCCGCACCTTCGGGGGGACGGTCAGGTTCTCCTTCTAGCCCCGGGCTGCGTCAAACCCTTGCTGGAGGTCGGCGATCAGATCGCCGGCCTCCTCAAGGCCCACCGACAGCCGGAGCAGGTCCGGGTGGATGCCGGCTTCGGCCTGTGCCTCGGGCGGCATGCCGCGATGGGTCATGGTCGCGGGCACGCAGATCAGGGTCGCGAAGCCGCCGAGCGATGAGGCGAGGGTGATCAGGCTCAGGCCCCTGAGGAAGGCGGCGGTGTCGCCGGTCACGCGGAAGGCGATCATGAAGCCGGGGCCGCTTTGCTGGCGCTCGGCCAGCGCCTTGTCAGGGTGGGAGTCGAGGCCGGGATAGTGGACCTCGCGGACGCCGGGCTGGCTGGCGAGCCAGGTGGCCACCGCGTGCGCGGTTGCTTCCTGTCGGTCGACGCGCAGGGGCAAAGTGCGCAGGCCACGCAATATCTGGCTGGCGTCCGTGGCCGAACCGCTGAGGCCGGCGGCGTTGGCCCACCATAGGAGCTTCTCGACCAGCGCCGGGTCCGCCGCGAGCAGGGCGCCGCCGAACAGATCGGCATGGCCGTTCAGCGCCTTGGTGGTGGAGTGAAGGACGAGGTCGCAGCCAAGCGCGAGCGGCTGCTGGCGCAGCGGCGTCGGCAAGGTGTTGTCGGCGATCACCAAGGCGCCCGCGGCCTTCGCCTCGGCGGCGCGCGTCGCGATGTCGACGAGGCGGAGCAGGGGATTGCTCGGCGTCTCGATCCAGACGAGCGCGGGCTTCTTCGCCAGAGCGGCGGCGAAGGCGGCATCGTCCCTTTGGTCGACGAACACCGCCTGCAATTCGCCTTGGTCGGCGAGGCCCTGGATCAGCCTGTAGGTGCCGCCATAGCAATCGTGTGGGGCCACCACCGTGGCTCCCGCCGGAAGCAGGAGTAGCGCCAGGAGTGCAGCGGATTGCCCGCTATTGGTGACTGCCCCTCCCGCCGCGCCTTCCAGCTCGGCCAGCGCCTGGCCAAGCAGGTCTCGGTTCGGGTTCACCGTGCGGGAATAATCATAATCCGGCTTGGTCTCGGCATCGTCCCAGCGGAAGGTGTCGGAGATCTGGACCGGCGGCACCAGCCCGCGGCGCCCGGGATCGGAGGCGACGCCGGCGGACGCGACGATGGTCGCCGGGCTGCGCTTCTCCGTCACGCGGAAGCCCGCAGGAAGGGCAGGACCAGCTCGGACACGCGCGGCGCGTCCTTCAGGAACATGTCATGGCCGTAGAGCGAGTCGAGCATATGCAGGGTCACAGGCCCGCCGAGCCGTGCGGCCAGATCGTGGATCTGGGGCGGCGGGACGAGCTGGTCGGTCTCGGCGCCGACGACGAGCGTGGGCACTGGAATCGCGTCCGGCTCGATGCGGTGGCGGTCGATCGAGGCGGAGAGGCTGAGGAAGCGCTCGGGCGACATCACCTTCGGGTAAGCGTCGCCGCGGGCACGGAGATAGGCGCCAGGCGCGGAGCAGCTGAGCGGGTCCGCCTCGCTTATGCCGCCGTCGAAGCGCTCGGCGAATTCGACCGGCGTGCGGTAGGTGAGCATGGCGAAGCCGCGGGCGATGCCGAGCGCCGCCTCGCCGTCGCCATGCGCCAGGCCAAGCGCGACAATGCGGCGCTGCAACTCGCGCTGGGCGGTGGCGGTGGGGTGCGGCCCGGCGCCCGCCGAGACCACGACCAGCCGCTCGACGCGGTCCGGATAGGCCTGGCCGAAGGCGAGCGCGATCATCCCGCCATAAGAGGGGCCGACAAAGGCATGGGCGCGCTCGACGCCAAGCAGGTCGAGCGCGGCGCGGACGACCTCCGCCTGGTCGAACGGCGTGGGGGCACGGCGGCCGGTGGGGTCGGCGATGAAGTCGAGGCCGAGGATGCGGTAATCGGCGGGGTCGATGGCGCCGCCCTTGCGCAGGAAGCCGGACCACCAGCCGGGGCCGCCGTCGGGGCAGAGCGCCGGGAAGCGGTTGCCGGAAATGCCGCCGAGCACGATCACCAGAGGCGCGTCCTCGCGCCCATAGAGGCTGGCACGGGTGGTGGTGCCGTAGACGGAGAGATGGGCCGGGACGGGCACCTCGAAATCGTGGAGGCGCGGCGGCGCGGCCTCGCTACAGAGGGGCCCACCCTGACAGTCTTCTGGCTCGGGAACCGGGACGTGCGACAGCTTCATCTTCACTCCTCTTCCCGTGAGGACGATGCTGCCTGAGACCCGCTTCGTTGCCGGACCGGCCGCATCGTCCCTTTCGGGGACCGCCACCTTGCCCGGGAAGGCAGGTTGGCGTGGGCACGAGACCCACTCTTGATGCTTCGCTCCAGACCTTACAGCCTGTCGCTTACCAATTCCCTATCACGGTGATGGCTCTTGGCAAAGATATTCCGTTGCCTCAGAGCGGAAGCATGTCGCCCGCCGATTTCGCCGCCTTCGCCGAGACGCTTGCCGACGCCGCCCGGGCGGTGACCCTGGGCGCCGTCGATCGCGTCGCCGAGAACAAGAATGACGACGGGACCTTCGATCCCGTTACCGCCGCCGACCGCGCGGCGGAACGGGTGATCCGGGCTTTGATCGAGCAGGCCTTTCCAGACCATGGCATTGCCGGCGAGGAATATGGCGTGATGGAAGGGGCGGGGCGCCATGTCTGGAGCCTCGACCCGATCGACGGCACGCGCGCCTTCATCTGCGGGCTGCCGAGCTGGACGACTTTGATCGCCTTGCTGGATCGGGGGCAGCCGGTGGTCGGGCTGATCGACGTGCCGGCACTGGAAGAGCGTTACCTCGGCTATGCGGGCGCGGGCGGACTGAAGGCGAGCGACTGCCGGTCGCTCAACGAGGCGCGTGCCTCGACCACTGACCCCTATCTCTTTGCCGGTGCGGAAGCGGAGAGCTTCGAGCGCCTGCGCCGCACGGCGCGGCTCACCCGTTATGGCTATGACGCTTATGCTTATGCCCGGCTGGCGGCGGGGAGCATCGACCTGGTCGCGGAGAGCGGATTGAAGCCGCATGATTATAATGCGCTGATCCCGGTGGTGCGGGCCGCGGGGGGCGTGATCGGCAATTGGCGCGGCGAGGATGATTTCACCGACGGCCAGGTGCTGGCGGCGGCGACGCCGGAATTGTTCGAGGAAGCGGTGCGGGTCTTGCGCGTCTGACGAGCGAGAAAAAAGCTAGTCATTCCGGCGAAGGTCGGGATGACTATTAGGAGCGCTCGCCCGGCCGTCTACTTGTGCCGCGCCGCCAGCACCTTGGCCACATCCTCCCAGCCGAAGCCCTTCGCCTCCATCAGCACGACGAGGTGATAGAGCAGGTCCGCGGCTTCCTCCGCGCACCCGGCCTTGTCGCGGCCGACCGCGGCCAGAGCGAGCTCCACCCCTTCTTCGCCCACTTTCTGCGCGATGCGCTGCGGGCCCTCCCCGAGCAGGCGGGCGGTGTAGCTGAGCGCGGGATCGCCGCCGCCGCGCTGGTGGACGATGCGCGCCAGCTTGCCGAGGAAGCCGGCGCCGGACGGCCCGTCCGCGCCGAAGCAGCTCGTCGTGCCGAGATGGCAGGCGGGTCCCATGGGCACGGCGCGGACGAGCAAGGCGTCATCGTCGCAATCGGCAAGCACAGACTTCACCGCGAGCCGGTTGCCGCTGGTCTCGCCTTTCTCCCAGAGCCGGCCCTTGGAGCGGCTGAAGAAGGTGGCGAAGCCGCTGGTCAGAGTCGCGTCGAGCGCGGCGCGGTCCATATAGCCGAGCATCAGCACCTGGCCGGTATCGGCGTCCTGCACCACGGCGGGCAGCAGACCGTCCATCTTCTCCCAGTCCAGGGCATCGAGCCCCGTGGCGGTCAGGGGCGCGTTTCGATCCCGCATGTCGCGAGATACTCCTTCAGTTCGGGGATCGGGATGAGGCGGTCGTGGAAGACGGTGGCGGCGAGGGCGCCGCTGCAGCCGGCTTCGAATGCTTCGCGGAAATGCTCGGGCGCGCCGGCGCCGCCCGAGGCGATGACGGGGACGGAGACCACCCCGATCACGGCTTTCGTGTGGGCGAGGTCGTAGCCGGTGCGGACGCCGTCATGGCGCATGCAATTGAGCACGATCTCTCCGGCCCCGCGATCGGTCGCCTCGCGGACCCAGTCGAGCGTGCGCAGGCCGGTGTCGCGCGTGGCCTCGACCTTGCCCGTATATTGCTTGACCCAGTGGTCGCCGCCTTCCTCGAAGCTGTCGACGCCGAGGACGACGCACTGGCTGCCGAAGTCGCGGGCGAGCCGCTCGATCAGCATCGGATCGGCGATGGCCGGCGAGTTGACCGAGACCTTGTCCGCGCCCGCCTCCAGGCAGGCGGCGGCCTCGTCGCGGCTGCTGATCCCGCCGGCGACGGCGAAGGGGATGTCGATCACCTCGGCGATGCGGCGGACCCAGGACGTGTCGAGGCTGCGGCCCTCCGCGCTGGCGGTAATGTCGTAGAAGACCAGTTCGTCCGCGCCTTCGTCCCGGTAGCGCAAGGCATGCTCGACGATGTCGCCCACGTCGCGATGATCGCGGAACTGGACGCCCTTCACGACGCGGCCGTCGCGGACGTCGAGGCAGGGGATGATCCTAGCGGCCGGCAACTTCGATCGCCTCGGCGAGGGTGAATGTCTGCTCCCACAGCGCCTTGCCGACGATCACGCCGGCAGTGGGGAGCGTGCGCAGATCGTCGAGCGAGGCGACCCCGCCCGAGGCCTGCACGGCGAGATGCGGGAGGCGCTCCACCGCCTCGGTCAGCAGCGCCGCATTGGGTCCGCTCATCATGCCGTCGCGGCTGATGTCGGTGACCAGCAGGTGCCGCGCCTCGGTGTAGAGTTCGGCCACTTGCCAGAGCGTGAGGCCGGACGTCTCCGCCCAGCCCGCGGTGGCGACCATGGGCACGCCGTCCACCATGTTGACGTCGAGCGCGAGCGTAATCCGCTCGCCGCCATAATCGGCGATGAACTCGCGCACCGTCTGCGGCTGCTGCACGGCCAGACTGCCGATCACCACCCGGCCGACACCGGCCTCGAACATCATGTCCAGATGCGCGCGCTCGCGAAAGCCGCCCGCGACCTGCAGCTTGAGCCCCGCATTGCGGGCAAGCTGGGCGATCAGCTCATGCTGGCGCGGACTGCGGTCGCGGGCGCCGTCGAGATCGACGACATGCGCCCAGCTTGCGCCCGCCGCCGCGAAGGCGGCCAGCGCGTCGGCCGGATCTGTCAGGTAGCGGGTGACGGCTTCGAACCGCCCCTGGGCCAGCCGCACGCAGCGGCCGCCGAGCAGGTCCATGGCGGGATAGACGATCATGATGCGAGGAATGCCTTCAGGAAGCGGGCGCCCGCCGCGCTGCTGCGCTCCGGGTGGAACTGGGCGCCTAGCACATTATTCTTGCGGACGACGGCCGGGATGGGGCGGCCATAGTCGGCGACGGCAAGGCTGTGCGGGCCGTCGTCGCAGGCGAAGCTGTGTGCGAAGTAAACAAAGTCGCCACGAGCGAGGCCCATATCCTGGCCCCGGGTCTCGAGGCGGCTCCAGCCCATATGGGGGACCGGGCGGCCCGGGGCCGGGTCGAGCCGGCGGACGCGACCGGGAACCAGGCCGAGGCAAAGCGTGCCATCCTCCTCGCTCGCCTCAAACAGCAATTGCATGCCGAGGCAGATGCCGAGCAAAGGCTTGTCCAATGAAACCAGTGTATTACGGAGACTGAGTGCATCGATCCGCCCCATCGCATAGCCGGCGGCGCCGACGCCGGGTAGGATGACCCTGTCGGCGGCACGGATCGCGGCGGGGTCGGCCGTGCGCGTCACCCCGGCGCCGAGGCGCTTCAGGGCAATCTCGATCGAGCCGATATTGCCGTATCCGAGATCGACGAGGGCGACACTCACAGCACGCCTTTCGTGCTCGGCACCACGCCCGCGCCGGCGCCGTCGCGGGCGACCGCCTGGCGCAACGCGCGGCCGAACGCCTTGAAGCAGGCCTCGGTCTTGTGATGGTCGTTTTCGCCGGTCACGCGGACATGGATGGCAGCGCCGAGGCTGTCCGCGAAGGAGCGGAAGATGTGTGGCGTCATCTCGGTCGGATAGGCGCCGATATGCGAAGCGACGAACTCGCCTTCGAAGACGCTGTAGGGGCGGCCGGACAGGTCGATCAGGACATGCGCCTCGGTCTCGTCCATCGGCAGCGAGAAGCCGAAGCGGCCGATGCCGCGGCGGTCGGACAGCGCCTTGGAGAGCGTCTGCGCGAAGGCGATGGCGCAATCCTCGAGGCTGTGATGCGCGTCGATCTCCAGGTCGCCCTCGCAGGCGAGGGTGAGGGCGAAGCCGCCATGGGCCGCGACCTGGTCGAGCATATGGTCGTAAAAGGGAATGCCGGTGTCGATCCTGCGTGGGCCGTCCGCATCCAGATCGATGGCGACGGCGATCCGCGTTTCCTTTGTATCGCGGACGGTGGCGGCGCGGCGGGCGGATTTGCCGGCGGGCGCGACGCCGAGGGCGGCCAAAGCGGCCTCATTTTCCGCCTCCGTGCCGATGGACAGGCGGATGCCGCCGGGCGCGGCATTGGGGCGGAAGCGGACGCGGATGCCCAGGGCGCGCAGGTTCGCGGCGAGCGGCTCGGGGTCGTCCGCCTCGAAGAACAGGAAATTGCCGCCACCGCTGCGGACCTTGGTGATGCCGGGCGCGGTGGCAAGCAGGCCGGCGAGCCGCTCGCGGTCCGCGATGATCCGCGCGATCCGCCCGGCGTGGAGGGGGCGGCGCGAGGGTGAGAGGACGGTAAGCGCGGCCTCGATGCTGAGGCTCGGCAGCGGATAAGGCGGGAGCGCGCGGCTGATCAGTTCGATCAGCTCCGGCGTGCCGATCGCGCAGCCGACGCGCGCGCCGGCCAGGCCATAGGCCTTGGAGAGGGTGCGCAGGACGACGAGATTGTCGCGCCGCGCGGCCTCGGCGGCGAGGCTCGGCTGGTCGGAGAATTCGAGATAGGCCTCGTCGAGGACGATGATCGTCTCCGGGAGCGCGTCGGCGACCTTCAGGATCGCCGCGGCCGGGACCGGGTTGCCGGTCGGGTTGTTGGGCGCGCAGATGAAGGCGAGCTTCAGGCTCGGCTCGTCCGCGACGCTGGCGAGGAAGGCGTCCGGGTCGAAATCGAAATTGCCGTCGAGCTGGGCCTCGATCACGCGCGCGCCCTGCAGCAGGGCGAATTGGGCGTAGGCCGAGAAGGTCGGCTGGCAGATGGAGACCGCATCCTCGCCGGGGCGGCAGAAGGTGCGGATCAGGATGTCGATCGCATCGTCGGCGCCCCGGGTGACGACGAGGTTCGGGTTCTCGACACCGTAAAGCGCGGCCATGACGGCGCGGAGCCGCGCGGGCTGGGGCTCGGGATACCGGTTCACCCGCGCGGCGAGCCCGCCCTCGACGAGCGGTGCATAGGCATTTTCGTTGGCGTCGAGCTTGATCGCGTCCGGCGTGAAGGCGTCGTTCGCGGCGGCGGCGATGTCGACCGGCGGCAAAGCCAGGATTTCGGGGCGGGCGAGGCGCTGGAGCAGCCTCATGCGGCGGCTCCCAGGCGTGCGTCCGCGGCGCGGGCGTGGGCCTCCAGCCCCTCCAGCCGGGCGAGGGCGGCGGCGGGGGCGGCGAGGCGGCGGGCGGCCTCGGGGGTGACGGACTGGACGCTGATTGCCTTGAGGAAGGTGAAGACCGAGACACCGCTCCAGGCGCGGGCGGCGCCGTCGGTCGGGAGAACGTGGCTGGAGCCGGCGAGATAGTCGCCGAACGTCTCGGCGGCGCGGTGCCCGGCGAAGATCGCGCCGGCATTGGTGACGCGCGCGACGAGCGGGTCCGGATCGTCCACGGCGAGGGAAAGGTGCTCGGGGGCGTAGAGATTGGCGACGTCCACGGCCGCATCGAGGCTGTCGGTGAGGACGATCCTGGCATTGGCCAGCGAGGCCAGGGCGATGTCTGCGCGGGGCAAGGCACGCGCCTCCGTCTCGATCCGCGCGGCGATCTTTTCCGCGAAAGCGGGGGAAGGGGTGACGAGGATCACCTGCGCGGATGCATCATGCTCGGCCTGGCTCAGCAGGTCGGCGGTAACGAGAGCCGGGTCGGCGCTGTCGTCGGCGATGACCAGCAGCTCGGAGGGGCCGGCGGGCATGTCGATGGCGGGGCCGCCGGGCAGCGACGCGACCAGGGTCTTCGCCTCGGCCACCCAGGCGCTGCCCGGGCCGCAAAGCTTGGCGGCGCGGGGGATCGGCCCGGCGCCGAAGGCCAGGGCCGCGATCGCCTGCACGCCGCCCAGGGTCCAGATGGCCGGGATGCCGCACAGGTCCGCAGCCAAAGCGATGATCGGGTCGAGGCCGCCGTCCGGGCGCGGCGGCGTCACCGCGACGAACTCCTTCACCCCCGCCGCGCGGGCCGGGATGGCGAGCATGAGCAAAGTCGAGAAAAGCGGTGTCCTCCCGCCCGGAATATAGAGGCCCACCGGCGCGATCGGGCGCCAGATTTTCCGGACGATGAGGCCCGGCATGGTCTCAACCATGTGCTCGGCGGGGAGGCTGTGCTTGTGAAACGCAGTGATGTTCTTGTGCGCGAGATTGATCGCACGGAGCTGCTCGGTGGAGAGCGCGCGCCGCGCCTCCTCGGCGAGCGGAGCGACCGGCACCAGCTGCGGGGCAGCGCCGTCGATCCGCTCGGCCTGCGCGACGACCGCCTCCCAGCCGCCAACACGCACATCTTCGACGATGGCGCGCACGGCCGCCTGCAGCACGGGGTCGCCGCGTTGCGCGGGACGCGCCAGCGCGGTTGCCCGCGCTTCGGCCGTCATCGCATTCCAGTCGAGCCTGATCACATCATCATCTTCTCGATGGGCATGACGAGGATCGCCGAGGCGCCGGCAGCCTTCAGCGTCTGGAGGGTCTCCCAGAACACCGATTCCTTGCAGACCGCGTGGACCGCGAAATGGCCCGGCGTACCGGCGAGCGGGATGATGGTCGGCGCCTCCGCGCCGGGCAGGATGGCGGAGATGCGGCTCAGCGCCTCCTCGGGCGCGTTGAGCATGATATATTTGCTCTCTTGCGTGGCGAGCACGCCTTCCAGCCGCCGGAGCAGATTGTCGCCAAGCTCGGCTTTCTCGGGCGAGACCGGGCGGAGGGTGCGGACCAGCACCGCCTCGCTTTCCAGCACCGTATCGGTCGGCACGAGGCCGTTGGCTTCCAAAGTCGCGCCGGTCGAGACGAGGTCGCAGATGAAGGGCGCGATGCCGAGCCGGGGCGCCAGCTCCACCGCGCCATTCATCTTCACCACTGTTGCCTCGATCCCGTTCTCGTCGAGGAAGCGGCGGACCAAGCGGGGGTAAGAGGTCGCGATGCGGCTGCCTCGCAGCGTCTCCGGGCCGCGATAGTCGGTCCGCTCCGGCGCGGCGATGCGCAGGGCGCAGCGCCCGAAGCCGAGATTGGCGAGGATTTCGAAGCGCGCTTCGGGCTGGTCCAGCGCGAACTCCTCCAGGACGTTGCGGCCGACCATGCCGAACTCGCAGACGCCGTCGGCGACGAAAGTCGGGATGTCGTCGTCGCGCACGAACATCAGGTCGATCGGGAAATTGTCGACCCGCGCGGTCAGCGCATTCTTGCCGTTCTGGATGCGCAGGCCCGCATCGCGCAGCAGGTCGCGGCTCAGGTCGGCGAGCCGGCCCGATTTCTGGATCGCGATGTGCAGCCGGTCCTTGTCAACCAGCATTGCTCCCCTCCCCGCCGGCGTCGGCCAGGCGGTCGAGCGCTAGCCGGTAGCCGAAATTGCGCTCCTGCTTCAGGAATCGGGCAACCCGCACGATCGTGGTGGTGGAGACGCCGGTCGCGTCGTGGATCTCGCGATAGGTGAGGTCGGTCCCGTCGAGCAGGCGGGCGACGTGCCAGCGCTCCGCGAGGGTCCTGATCTCGGCCGGGGTGCAGAGATCGGCCAGGAGATGCGCCATGTCTTCGGCCGTCTCCGGCGTCAGCAGCGCCTCGCAGAGATGGCCGGCAAGAATATCGAGGTCACGCGTGGGCGCGACCTTCGTTGTGGTGGTGGCGAGCATAAGCTTTGTTCCATCGTATTAATACAATGAAACAGGCTCTAATCCGTGATTGCGCGGGATGCAAGCATGATAGCATGGTGGAACGGGCCCGGGAAGGCGGGCGAGGATAGTCGCTCCGCCGTCATGCCGGATCAAGTCCGGGGTGACGACCCTGTGTGAGGCTAAGCCGGTTCGCCCAACCACGGCGGCAGCGAATCCGCGCGGATCAAGGCCTCCAGATCCTGCCGCTTGCGCACCACCGACCATTCGCCGTCCCGCACGATCACCTCGGCGGTCAACGGACGGCTGTTATAGGTGCTGGCCATGGTCGCGGCATAAGCGCCGGCGGTGCGGAAGACGACGAGGTCGTCCGCGCCGACCCGGCCCATGTCCCGCCCCGTGGCGAAGGTGTCGCCGCTCTCGCAGACCGGGCCGACCACGTTCGCGATCATCGTCTCGCCATCGGGGCGGACCGGGTCGATCTCGTGATGGGCGTCGTAGAGCGCCGGGCGCATCAGGTCGTTCATCGCGGCGTCGACGATCACGAAGGGGACGGGCGCGCCGGGCTTCACCCGGATCACGCGGCTGAGCAGCACGCCGGCATTGGCGACGATCATCCGCCCGGGCTCGAAGATCAGCCGGCAGTCCCAGCCTTTCACCACCCTGGCCACCATCGCGCCATAAGCCTCGGGCAAAGGCGGGACGGGCTTAAGCCGGTCATAGACCACACCAAGCCCGCCGCCGAGATCGGCATGGGTGATGCTGTGGCCGGCGCCGCGCAGGTCCGCGATCAGGGCGCCAAGCTTGTGGAAGGCGGTCTCGAGCGGGGTCAGGTCGGTGATCTGGCTGCCGATATGGACGGCGGCGCCCTGCACCTTCAGGCCCGGCAAATTGCGGGCATGGTCATAGGCGGCGGGCGCGGTGTCGATGGCGATGCCGAACTTGTTGTAGGAAGCGCCGGTCGAGATCTTGGCATGGGTACCGGCCTCGACGTCGGGGTTGATCCTGAAGGCGATCGGCGCATCCATGCCGAGCCCGGTGGCGACGGCGGAGAGCATGTCCGCCTCCTCGACCGATTCCAGGTTGAACTGACAGAGGCCGCCCTGCAGCGCCTCGGCCATTTCCGGCGCGGTCTTGCCGACCCCGGCGAAGACGATGTCCTTCGGGGGGATGCCGGCGGCCACGGCGCGGCGATATTCGCCGATCGAGACGACATCGCCGCCCAGCCCCTCGGCGGCCAAAGTGGCGAGCACGGCGGCATTGGGGTTGGCCTTGACCGCGAAGGCGATGAGCGGGTCGGGGCCGGCCCCCGCGACGGCGGCACGGAACACGCGCGCGTGCCGTTGCATGGTCGCGGTGGAATAGACGTAGACCGGGGTCCCGACCGCCGCGGCAATGTCGGGAAGGGGCACGTCCTCGCAATGCAGGACGCCCCCGCGATAGTCGAAATGGTTCATAGGATCAGAGCTCTTCGATAATGTTGGCGAGGACCCTATCGCCGCTTCGCGTCAGGATCGACTCCGGATGGAATTGAAGGCCCGCCTGCCGGGCTTTGGGATCCGAGATCGCCATCGCCATGCCGTCGATCTCGGCATGGACGGCGAAGCGTTTGGGAATGTCCCGCGTGCAGAGCGAATGATAGCGGCCGATGCCGAGCGGGCTGGGCAGGCCGCGCATCGGGCCTTCGCCGTCATGCGGGAGAAAGGAGGTCTTGCCGTGGACGGGCACCGGCGCGCGCGCGACCGTGCCGCCCGCCTCCAGGACGATCGCCTGGTGGCCGAGGCAGACGCCAAGCAAGGGCGCGCGGCCCTTGGCAAGACGGATGAGCTCGAGGCAGCAGCCGGCATCCTCCGGGCGGCCGGGGCCGGGGGACAGTGTGATCAACGCGTTCCTGGCCTGGGCGATGGCGAGGGCGTCGGCGGCGGGCACCTGGTTGCGCAGCACCTGCACCGCGCAGCCCAGCCGCTCGAACGCCTCGACCAGGTTGAAGGTGAAACTGTCCAGATTGTCGATCAGGAGGACGGGGCGGGTCATGCGTTGCCCTCCACTCCGGCGAGGACGGAGAGCATGGCCGAGGCCTTGCGCTTCGTCTCGTCCGCCTCTGCGCGCGGATCGCTGTCATGCACCACGCCGGCGCCGGCGCGGACGAAGGCGGTCCCGTCCTTCACCACGGCCGAGCGGATCACAACCGATGTGTCCATCAGCCCCTCGCCATTCACCCAGCCGACCGCGCCGCCATAAGGGCCGCGCTTGGTCCGCTCGGCGCCGCGCAGCAATTCTGTGGCGCGGATCTTCGGGGCGCCGGTGAGGGTGCCGACATTGAGGCAGGCCTGCAGCGCCGCGAAGGCGTCGAGGTCCGGGCGGAGGTCACCGACCACCGAAGAGACGAGGTGCATGATGCGGGCGTAGCGCTCGACCGTCATCAGGGCTGCGACGCGGCGGGTGCCCGAGGCGCTGATCCGGGCGACGTCGTTCCGCGCCAGATCGACCAGCATCATATGCTCGGCCAGCTCCTTGTGATCGAGCCGCATCTCGGCCTCGAACCGGTCATCCTCGTCCTGCGTGGTCCCGCGGGGGCGCGTGCCGGCGATCGGCTTTACCTCGACCTGCGTCGCACTTGGTCCACGGAAGACGCGGACCGAGGTTTCGGGCGAGGCGCCGAACAGGATGTGGTCGCCGCCGGAGACGAAGAATTGGTAGGGTCCCCGATCGAGCGCGCGGATCGCGGCATAAGCGTAAAGTGGCGCGCTGCAGGGGCTGCGGAAGGTGCGCGAGGGGACGATCTGGTAGACGTCGCCGTCCGCGATATGGCCCTTCATCCGGGCGACCAAGGCCTCATAAGTCTCGTCATCGAGGTCAACGTTCGAGAAATCCGGCTGGCCCGGCGGGGGAGCCACGTGGGTGAAGGCGGGCGCCGCCGCACAGCGGGCGATGAGGTCGGCGAGCCGCTCCTGCGCGCCGAAATAGGCGCGGGTCGCGGCGGCGGGATCGGCGGACCCGAAGGCGGTGCAGACCGCGCGGGGGCGGGCGCCGGGCTCGAAGACCAGCAGGGATTCGGCGAGCCAGAAGGTGAAATCGGGGAAATCGAGCGGGTCCTCGGCGGGCGCCGGCAGAGTCTCGAACAGGTCGATATGGTCGTAGGCGATAACCCCGAGAGCGCAGCGTGCGAAGGGCTCGACATCGGCGGCCTTCAGGCCGAGCGTCAGCGCGCGGATCGCGTCGAAGGGGGAGGGGGCATCAAGCCGCTCGGCCGCATCCACGCTGGCGGGCGCGGGGAAGCGAAGCAGCAATCGATCCGAGACCTGCTCCACGATCCGCTCGGCCAGCCGCTCCGCCACGGTGGCGAGCACGTTGCGGCCGCCGTCGGACAGAGCGGTCAGCACCGCCTCGTGGCCCCGGCACTCAACGCGCACCGCGGCGCGGTCGAGCAGCAGGCTCGGCCCGGTCGAGCGCTCGAACAGCATCGTATCTGCCCGACGCCCATTGTCGCTGAGCGCCGCGTAGAGCGCGAGCGCGTCCCCGTCGTCGGGCAGGACCCGGAACAGGGCCAGGGCCTCGCCGGCGCCGGGCGGCTGCGTGCTCATGCCAGCTGGCGCCCCACCGCGCGGACCACCGGATCGAGCGCCTTCATCAGGCCGGTGAACTGATCCGGATAAAGCGACTGGGCGCCGTCGGAGAGCGCCGCCGCCGGGTCGCGATGCACTTCGACCAATATGCCGTCCGCCCCGCAGGCCGCCGCCGCCAGCGACATGGGCGTGACCAGGTCGCGGATGCCGGTGCCGTGCGAGGGATCGACCAGCACGGGCAGGTGGGTCTTCTGCTTGATATAAGGGATGGCGTTGAGATCGAGCGTGTTGCGGGTCGCCGTCTCGAAGGTGCGGATGCCGCGCTCGCAGAGCACGACCTGATCGTTGCCGGCGGCGAGCAGATATTCGGCGGCGAGCAGCAATTCCTCGATCTTGGCCGAGAGGCCACGTTTCAGCAGCACCGGCTTGCCGCTGCTGCCGACGGCGCGGAGCAGGGCGAAATTCTGCATGTTGCGGGCGCCGATCTGCAGCGCGTCGGCATGTTCGGCGACCAGGTCGACATCGGCCGTGTCCATCACCTCGGTGACGATGGGGAGATCGAGTGCATCGCCCACTTCGCGCAGGATGCGGAGGCCCTCGGGGCCATGGCCGGAAAAGCCATAGGGGCTGGTGCGCGGCTTGTAGGCTCCGGCGCGCAGGCCCTTGGCGCCCGCGGCCTTCACCGCTTCGGCGGTATCGCGGACCTGCTCCAGGCTTTCCACGGCGCAGGGGCCGGCGATCACCGCGAAGCCGCGGCCGCCGATCGCGAGCTTCCCGAAATTGACGAGGCTGTCATGCGGGTGGAGGTCGCGCGCCACGAGCTTGTACGGAGCGAGGATCGGCTTCAGCGACTCCACCATCGGGTGGCTTTCGAGATGGAGGTCGGCGAGCACACGCTCGTCGCCCAGCGCGCCGAGCACGACGCGCTCCGCCCCGGGCATGTGCAAGGGCTGCAGCCCTGCCTCCTCGATGCGGGCGAGCAGCGCCTGGGTGGTTTCGGGGGGGCATTCGGGCTTGAGAACGATGATCATCGGGATGTCCTGGCGTGAGGGCAAAAAGAAACCCGCCTTGCGGCGGGCCTTTCCGGTTGGATGGTGAGGTCAGTCGGTCAGAGACTGCTCGGCCATCGCCAGGCGGGCACGCCAGCGCACGCGCTGCGCCACCAGCTTTTTTTGCCGGGGGCTTTGTTTGCGAAGGTGCCGCGGATCGTCATTGCATGTACCACTAGGCTGTAACGGCAGGCGCCGTCAACCGCTCGCGGTCGAGGAACTCGGCGACGTCGGCCAGGTCGACCTCCCGGTCGACAAAGGCCTTGCCGATACCGCCGGCGAGGATGAAGGGTACGAGGCCGCCACTGGCCTTCTTGTCATGGGCCATGTGGCGCGCGAGCGACGCGCCATTGCCGACGGTGAGCCGGGTGGGCAGGCCGACCCGGTCGAGATGGGCCTTGACCCGGTCCGCGTCCGCGTCGGCGCAGAGGCCGCGCGCGGCGGAGAAGCGGAAGGCCAGCACTAGGCCGAGCGCCACCGCCTCGCCATGGAGCAGGGCGTCGGAAAAGCCCGTCTCCGCCTCCAGCGCATGGCCGAAGGTGTGGCCGAGATTGAGCAAGGCGCGGCGGCCGGACGTCTCGCGCTCGTCCTCGGCGACGATCGCCGCCTTGAAGGCGACACTCATCGCGATCGCATAGAGCCGCGCTGCAGAATCGCCGGCGAGCAGGGCCGCGCCATGCGCCTCGCACCAGGCGAAAAAGTCCGCATCGCCGATCAGGCCGCTCTTGACGATCTCGGCATAGCCGGCGCGGATTTCGCGGGGCGGGAGCGTGTCGAGGCAGGAGGGGTCGATCAGGACGAGCGCTGGCTGGTGGAAGGCGCCGACCAGATTCTTGCCGGCCGGGGTGTTGATCGCGGTCTTGCCGCCCACCGAGCTGTCCACCTGCGCAAGCAGGCTGGTCGGGACCTGAATGAACTTGCAGCCGCGCTTGAGGATGGCCGCCGCGAAGCCGACCAGGTCGCCGATCACGCCGCCGCCGAACGCCACGACATGGTCGGCGCGCTCGACGCCCGCTTCGAGCAGCCGGTCGGTGAGCGCGGCGAGCTGGGCCCAGCTCTTCGTGCCTTCGCCGGGGGGAAGGACGATCGGCTCGGCCTTGATGCTCCCCAGGCCGGTGAGAAAGCGCGGCCCCTGCGCGGCCCATACAGTCTCCTCGCTGACCACGATCAGGCGGCCATCCCGGGCCAGCGGCGCGAGCCGGTCGCCGGCACGGTCGAGCAGGCCCGCCTCGATCAGCACCTCATAGGAACGGTCGCCGAGCGCGACCTCGACGGTCGTCACGGCGTGCCGCCGCATTGCGCGCGGTGGAGCAGTTTCTGGTCGGCGAGGACGAGCGCCATCATCGCCTCGATCACCGGCGCGCCGCGGATGGCGACGCAGGGATCGTGGCGGCCCTTGGTGGCGATCTCGGTTTCGGCGCCGGCCTGGTCGACCGTGGGCACCGGGGTGAGGATCGAGGAGGTCGGCTTGAACGCTGCGCGGACGACGACGGGCTGGCCGGTCGAAATGCCGCCGAGCACGCCGCCGGCATGATTGGCCAGAAAATGCGGGAGCCCGTCCGGCCCGGCCCGCATCGCGTCGGCATTCTCCTCGCCGCGCAGCCGTGCCGCGCCGAAGCCGTCGCCAATCTCGACGCCCTTCACCGCGTTCACCGACATGCAGGCGGCGGCCAGTTCGCTGTCCAGCTTGGCGTAGAGCGGCGCCCCCCAGCCGGGGGGGACGCCGGTGGCGACGCATTCCACCACCGCGCCGAGCGAGCTGCCGGCCTTGCGGGCCTCGTCGACCAGCTTTGCCCAGCGCGCGGCGGCCGCGGCGTCGGGGCAGAAGAAAGGGTTGGCGTCGATCTGCGCGTCGTCGAACGCGGCGCGGTCGATGGCATCGCCGCCCAACTCGACCAGACAGGCGCGGATCGTCACTTCCGGGATGACCAGCCGCGCCACCGCGCCCGCTGCCACGCGAGAGGCGGTCTCCCGCGCGGAGGCCCGGCCGGAGCCGCGCCAGTCGCGATGGCCATATTTGGCCTGGTAGGTGTAATCGGCATGGCCGGGGCGGTAGGCGCCCGCAATCTCGGCATAATCCTTGGAGCGCTGGTCGACATTGTCGATCATCAGGCTGATCGGCGTGCCTGTCGTGCGGCCTTCGAAGACGCCCGAGAGAATGCGGACCTGGTCTGGCTCCTGCCTTTGCGTGGTGAAGCGCGACGTGCCCGGGCGGCGCCGGTCGAGCCATGGCTGGATGTCCGCCTCGCTCAAAGCGAGGCCGGGCGGGCAGCCGTCGACCAACGCCCCGATCGCCGGCCCGTGGCTTTCGCCCCAGGTCGAGAAGCGGAAGGCCCGGCCGAAATGGTTGAGGCTCATGACCGGAAAAGCCCCTCCCCTTCGGGGGAGAGGATGCGGGTGGGGGAGGTCGAAAGGAAGCAAGAGTCGGAAGCAGGCCCCACCCCAATCCCTCCCCTGAAGGGGAGGGGCTCAAGGCAGGTCATGTCAGGCCGCATCGTCCTCACCGCCGTCCTCTTCTTCCGCCTCCCGCGCCACAATGCAGAAGGTCGTCGCATTGTCGGCCCGGTCATGGACGTTGCGGCACAGGATCGTCAAACCGTTCGCGACCGCCGCCGCCTCGGAGGCGACCGCGGCTTTCTTGCGGTCGCCGCTGTCGGCGAGCAGGCGGGCGCCCACCGCGGTGTTGATCGCCTCCTCCGGCGTGGCGGAGAGCCGCTCCAGCACCTTGTGGCACTGGGCGAGCGCGATCGGGTGGCTGATCACCGTCTCGATCTCCTCCAGCCGGGCGCCGGGCACGCCGAGCAGGTGAAGGACGATCGGCAGCTCGACCTCGCTGCGGACGTGCAGCCCCTTGCGCGCGATCAGCTCGCGATTGCCCGGGACGGCGCCGGCCGTGTTGTTCTCGATCGGCAGCATGCCGAACTCGGCCTCGCCGGCCAGCACCGCGTCGGCGACGGATTCGAAGGTCGGCCGGTTGATCCGCTCGAAATCGGGCAGGAACTTGCGGCACGCCTCATGCGCATAGGCGCCCGGCTCGCCCTGATAGGCGACGACGCCCTTCATGCCTGGTCTCCGATGTTCGCGCCGAGCGACGCCATGAGCGGGCCGAAGCCCGGGAAGCTGGTCGCGATCATGCCGCCTTCGTCCACCGCCACCGGCGCCCGCGCGGCGAGGCCGAGGATGAGGAAGCTCATCGCGATGCGATGGTCGCCATGGGTGCGCACGGTCGCGCCGCCCGCGGTGGGGCCGTCGCAGCCGTCGATCATGAGCGTGTCGCCCCAGCGGGAATCGCCGATCGGCCCGGCCGAAACGCCGCAGCGGCGCAGGCCGGCGATGATCGCGGCCAGCCGGTCGCTTTCCTTGACGCGGAGCTCGCCGAGGCCGTGCAGCATGGTCTGGCCGGCGGCATGGGCGGCGGCGATGGCGAGGATCGGATATTCGTCGATCATCGACGGGACCCGCTCCGGGTCCACCTCGACCGCGTTGAGCACGGAGTGGCGGGCGGTGACGTCCGCCACCTCCTCGCCGCCGACAGTGCGCCGGTTCGCGAAGCTGAGGTCCGCGCCCATTTCCCGCAGGGTCTGGAAGAGACCGGTGCGAAGCGGGTTCATGAGGACGCCGTAGACGGTGACCTCGGAGCCGGGGACGATCAGGCCCGCGACGAGCGGGAAGGCGGCGGACGAGGGGTCGCCCGGCACCATGATGTCGGTCGCGGTCAGCCGGCGATTCTTGCCCAGGCGGACGAGATTGCCCTCCACCTCAACGTCGCAGCCGAAGGCGGCCAGCATCTTCTCCGTATGGTCGCGGCTCTTGGCCGGCTCGACCACCTCCACCGCGCCCTTGGCCTGCAGGCCGGCGAGGAGGATGGCGGACTTGACCTGGGCCGAGGCGTGCGGGCTGTGCCAGCTGATCCCGGCAAGGTCGCCGCCGCGCAGGGTGACCGGCAGCCGGTCGCCCCCCCCATCACCGGCGCCGGTGCGCGCACCCATATGGCGGAGCGGCTCCAGGACGCGCGCCATCGGGCGCGTGCGGAGCGAGGCGTCGCCGGTGAACACGGCCTCGATCGGGAAGCCGGCCGCGGCGCCCATGAGCAGGCGCGCGCCGGTGCCGCTATTGCCGCAGTCGACCGGGCCGTCCGGCGAGCGCCAGGGGCCGCCGCGCACCAGCCAGGTGCCTTCGCCGAGCCTGGTGACCTGGGCGCCGAGTGCGCGCAAAGCGGCGGCCGTGTCGAGCACGTCCTGTCCTTCCAGCAGACCCTCGATCCGTGTCTCGCCCTCGGCGAGCGCGCCGAGGATCAAAGCGCGGTGGGAGATGGATTTGTCGCCGGGCACGGCGACATGGCCCCTGAGCGCGCTGCCGGGCGATGCGCTCAGCAAGGCTTCGTCGGCCACCTCGCTCATGCCGCGTCGGACGCTTCGTCCGCCCCCTCCAGGATCAGGCGGGGACCTCGGCGGCCACGTCCAGCGCCTGGTGCCCGTTCAGCCGGGGGTCGCAATGGGTGAGATAGTTGCGGCCGAGATCCTCCTCGCGCAGCCCGCGCGTGCCGCCGAGGCACTCGGTCACGTCCTCGCCGGTCATCTCCAGATGGACGCCGCCTGGATGGACCTGCTCGGCCCGCGCGACCTCGAAGAAGGTGCGGATCTCGGCGAGGATGTCGGGCAGGACACGGGTCTTGCGGCCGGCGGCAGTGACGGTGTTGCCGTGCATCGGATCGATCGACCAGAGCGCCTTGCTGCCCGCTTCATGGGTGGCGCGCATCAGGGCTGGGAGCCGCTCCGCGGCCTTGCCGGTGCCGAAGCGGCCGATCAGGACGAGGCGGCCGGGCTTGTTCGCCGGGTCCAGCGTCTCGATCAGGCGCAGCAGCTCGTCCGCCTCCAGCGTCGGCCCGCATTTCACGCCGATCGTGTTGGCGATGCCGGACATATATTCGACATGCGCGCCGTCCAGCTGGCGGGTGCGCTCGCCGATCCAGATCATGTGCGCCGAGGTCGCCCACCAGCTTTCGGTGAGCTCGTCCCAGCGGGTCAGCGCCTGCTCGTAATTGAGCAGAAGCGCCTCGTGGCTGGTGAACATGTCGACCGGCCGGGCGGCGTCGCCTTGCGGCCTGGCATGATCGAAGCTCAGCCCGAGCCGGCGCCGGGCGACGCGGTGAATCTCGGAAATGTCCGCATAGGCGGCCGCCGAATATGCCCGGATCAGGTCGATCGTGACCTTGGACTGGCGGTGCGCCTCCAGCATGCGCAGCGGATCGGGGGTGCGGCTCGCCGCGTCGAAGTCCGGCCCGTTGACGATGTCGCCGCGATAGGAGGGAAGGGTGGTCCCGCCGATCGTCTCCATGTCGGCCGAGCGGGGCTTGGCGAACTGGCCGGCCATGCGGGCGAGCTTGATCACCTCGCCGCCAGAGGCCTCGCGGATCATCGCCGCCATTTGCAGCATCAGGTTGAAGCTGCGGCGGACCTTGTCGGCGCCGAACTCGGCGAAGGTCTCGGCGCAGTCGCCGCCCTGGAGGAGGAAGCCATTGCCCTCCGCCACTTCGGCGAGCTTGGCGGTGAGGATGCGATTCTCGGTGACCGAGCCCAAAGGCGCGCTGGCCTCGAGGCAGGATTCGGCCATCTCCAGCGCGTGCGGGTCCGGGTAGCTGGGCAGCTGCAGCGCCGGCCGGCCGCGCCAGGAGGAAGGAGTCCAGCTCATCGCACGGCCTCCCCCTTGCGGCTCACGCAGAGCCTGAGGTTCCCGCAGATCGCCAGCGTTTTCACTTCGTCGCCCGCATTGGTGCGGCGGCGGAGCGAGCCGTCGCCAAGCACGAGGAAGGAGGTATCCTCGGTCACATAATGGGCGGCGACGCGGCCGACAACCAAGGCGACGATCCGGCCATGCCTGTCGCGCAGGCAATCGAAAATGGTCAGCGCCTCGTCATGGAAGAGCTCGACCCACCAGCTGGAGAGCGGGCTGAACTCGATGACGGCGATCGCCTCGCGGTGACGGGCCCGGTCCAGCGCGTCCTGTGGCGTCCCGGCGGAGACGATCGGCGCCGCGCCGCCGAAGCGGAGCCGCGCCTGATCGGTGACCAGAACCGGCTGCTCGGGACAGTGGATGACGATGTGGACGCTCTTCTGCGCCTGCAGGTTCGCGCCCATCAGCTCGCGCCAGATGGCGGCGACCGCGGGCGGCGGCATGCGTTCGGCGCGGTCGATCAGCCGGTCGATGACCTGCTGCTCGCGGGCCGGGCGGAGGCGCAACTGGGCGTCGTCCTCCTGGGCCTTGGCGGCGGCGATGGCGGCGGAGGCGAGCAGCCTTTCCTCCATCAGCTCCAGAAGTTGGGTGTCGATCCGGTCGATCTCCGTGCGGAGCGTCTGCAGATCGAGCCCGTGCCCAGGCACAGGGGCATTCGCGGCGGGATGCGCGATGGTCGCGGCTTGCGGCATTTTTCGGTCCTCGGACGCTGCGCCGCCTCGGGCGGTTATGTGCAGCGTTTCAGCTCAGATGTAAGGGAAGAAGCGGGATTTATACTCCGGCACGCCACATGGCGTACCGGCCGCTAAACGAGCCGAAAAAACCGAAATAAAAGGGAGCGGTCGCGTGAAGCGAGGGGATACGGATGTCCTGCCCTTTGCTCATGACTCAGCTCCTGCCGGCGGAATTTCGCCGTCCCCTAAAGGCTGACGCTCGGGCTCCAACCTGTCAAGGCCTGTTTCACCTTGATGAAACACTGTGCTTTTGCTGCACCACAAAAAAATTTTCGGGACGGATTTCGCAATAGAAACAGAAGGATAAGCTTGTACCACTGTTACAGCACGCGGTAACGCAACATTAATCAGGTTGACGGATAGGATTTGCAGCCGTCATTTTAGGGGCAACGGAGACCCGACGATCATGTCGAACGACGCGCGCCTGTCCAGCCTTGCCATTGCCGGTTCCGGCAAAGGCGGCGGCGTGTGCGGCTCCTTTTCGATGATGTTCGGTATGACCATTACCACGCGAATGCGGGGCGGAGGCGGCTGAACATCAGAACCAGACCAGACCAACCGACCCGCTCCCCGACCCAGGCGAGCGGGTTTTTTAATGCCCGGACGGGCGCAGGACCGACAAGAAAGTGAAGACGATGGCCAAAGTGGAATGTCTCGGAGACCGGCAGCGCCCGCTGTGCGTGCTCAAATTCGGCAGCTCCGTGATCGAGCGCGAAGTGGATTACCGGACGGTCGCGCAGGAAGTGTACCGGCACATTCGGGACGGCGAGAAGATCGTCGCCGTGGTCTCGGCCCTGGCCGGGGAGACGGATCGGCTGCTGGCCCAGTCCGGCGAGGTCGGCGGCGATCCGGCGCCGGCTTTGGTGGCGCGGCTGGCGCGGACCGGGGAGCTTCACTCGGCGGCCTTGCTGGCGCTGGCGCTGGCGCGGATGGGGATGCGGGCCTGCACGCTCGACCCGCATGAAATGGGGCTAGTGGCCACCGGCGATCCTCTGGACTCGAATCTGGAGAGCGTCGACGCCGAGGCGGTGCATGCGAAGTTCGTCGACCATGACGTGATCGTCGTGCCGGGCTTCACCGCCGGCCATGACGAACATGGCGTGGTGACGCTCGGGCGGGGCGGGACCGACCTCAGCGCCGTCTTCTTCGCGGCGCGGCTGGGTTCGAAACGGGTGCGGCTGTTGAAGGATGTGGACGGCGTCTATGCCGAGGACCCGGCGAAGAACCCGGAGGCGGAGCGCTATGGCGCGTTGAGCTACGACATGGCCGCGGAGGCGAGCGCGGGCCTGATCCAGCCCAAGGCGATCGAGGCGGCCAAGGCCGAGGGGATCGCGATCGAGATCGCCGCGATCGGTCATCATGAGGCGACGGTGATCGCGGCGTTGCCGGCGCGCAAGGAAGTGCCGGTGCGCTTCCCGAAATTGCGGGTGGCCCTGCTCGGCTGCGGCGCGGTGGGGGCTGGGGTGCTCTCGTGCCTCAGGCAGCGGCCGGATCTGTTCGAGGTCAATCCGGTGCTGGTCCGCGGGCCGGCGAAGCACAGACTGGGCGAATTCGCCGACCAGGAGTTTACCGCCGATCTGGACACGGCCCTCGCCGGTGGGGTGGACCTGGTGGTCGAGACGGTGGGCGGGGCCGACGCGCCCGCCAGGCTGATGCGCGACGCGCTGCGCAAGGGCGTGCATGTCGTTACCGCCAACAAGGCGGCGGTCGCGCTTCATTATGACGCGTTGCACGAGGCTGCGGTGGAGGGCGGGGCCTCGCTCGCCTACACCGCCGGGGTCGGTGGCGGGACGCCGGTGCTGGAGACGATCCAGCGGCTTCGTGCCGGCGGTGCCGTGGTGTCGGTCGAGGGCGTGATGAACGGCACGGCCAACTTCCTGCTCGGCAAATTGTCGGAGGGCTGGGCGTTCGACGAGGCCGTCGCCAAGGCCCAGGAACTGGGCTTCGCCGAGGCCGATCCTGCCACGGACGTTGACGGCCACGACGCGGCGGACAAGCTCAGCATCCTCGCCCGCGACGCGTTCGGCGTTGCGCTTCTCCCCGAGAACATCGCGAAGGAATCGCTGCGGACGGTGACGCCGGAGGCGGTCCGGGCGGCGCTGGCGCGGGGCGAGGTGCTGAAACAGGTGGGCCGCTGCCGGCTGCAGCCCGACGGCTCGGTCTTCGCCGAGGTCGCGATCGAATCGCTGCCGGCGCACCATCCGCTGGCCGGGGCGCGCAACGAGGAGAACCGCTTCCTGATCACCGACGCGGATGGCCACGTCCACTCCGTTTATGGCAAGGGTGCGGGGCGATGGCCCACGACCGCGGCGGTGTTCGCCGATGTCATGGACCTGCAGCGCCGGCTCGCTACGGGGCGGCCCGGCGAGCTGGTGCAGATGCGGCTGACGGCATGAGGGTCGGCTGCATGCGGATTGTCGGGGCGAGGGAGAGCCGGGTGGCGGACAATATCCAGGCGACCGCGAGCGCGCCGGCGAGCATCGGCAATGTCGGCGTCGGCTTTGACGTGCTTGGCCTGGCCTTCGACGCGGCGCGGGACCGGGTTAAGGCAGTGCAGGAGGCCGCGCCCGGCGTGCGGCTCGGCGCGGTCAGCGGATTGCTCTCCAGCCTGCCTGACACGCCCGAGACCAACACGGCTTTGGCCGCCGCCAAGGCGTTGCTTGACGCCACCGACGCGGGCTTCGGCGTGCGGCTCTCGATCGAGAAAGGCGTGCCGCTCAGCGCGGGCATGGGCGGCTCGGCTGCCTCCGCCGTCGCCGCCGTGGCCGCGGTCAATGCGCTGCTGCCGGAGCCGCTGGCGCTGGAGGCTTTGCTGCCCTACGCGATGGAAGGCGAGCGCGTCTCCTCCGACCCGCCGCCCTGGGACAATGTCGTCGGCGCCTTGTTCGGCGGGCTGGTGCTGGTCGCCAGCGAGGAGAAAGGCCGGGTGCAACGCCTGCCCGTGCCGCGGGGCGTGGTCTCGATCCTGTTCCACCCACCGGTCCGCACCGAGACCAAGGCGGCGCGCCAATTGCTGAAGGCCGAGGTGCCGATGCGCGTCGCGGTCGAGCATAGCCGGCGGCTCGCGGCCTTCGTTGCGGGCTGCGCGACGGGCGACGTGGCGTTGATCCGCGACGGGCTGGAGGATTTGCTGGTCGAGCCGCAGCGCGCGCCGTTGTTGCCGGCGCTGGCGCCGGTGAAGGCGGCGGCTTTGGCGGCCAACGCGCTCGGCTGCTCCTTTTCGGGCTCGGGGCCGTCGGTTTTCGCCTGGGCGCTGGAGCGGGACGCCGATGCCGTCGCCGGAGCGATGGACGCGGCCTTCAAGGCGGCGGGGCTGACAGCGACGCAATATCGCGCGCCGGTCGACTCCCCCGGCGTGCGGGTCGAGGGCAATGCCGACCGGCTGCGCGCGGCATGAGGTTCGTCAGCACGCGAGGACAGGCGCCCGAGGCCGGGCTGAGCGAAGCGATCCGCAACGGCGCGGCGCCGGATGGCGGGCTGTATCTGCCCGAGCGCATTCCGACGGTTGCGCCCGATTCCGGGCTGGCCCTGCCCGATTTCGCCGCGGCGATGCTCGCGCCCTTCTTTGCGGGCGACCCGCTGGAGGCCGAGCTTTCCGCCATCTGCGCCGAGGCCTTCGCCTTCCCCGTGCCGGTCGTCGCGCCCGATCCGGCGCGGCCCGGCCTGAGGGCACTGGAGCTATTCCTCGGCCCGACCGGCGCCTTCAAGGATTTCGGCGCACGCTTCCTGACCGCCTGTTTCGACCGGCTCGGCGAGCCGCTCACCATTCTCGTCGCGACCTCGGGCGATACGGGCGGGGCGGTCGGCTGCGCGGCGGAGGGGCGGGCGAATCTGCGCGCCTTGATCCTCTATCCGAAGGGCCGGGTCTCGCCCTTCCAGGCGCTGCAGCTCGGCTGCTGGGCCCCGCCCGTGCAGGCGCTGGTGGTGGAGGGCGATTTCGACGATTGCCAGCGGCTGGTAAAGGCCGCCTTCGCCGACCCCGCTTTGTCGGCGCGCCATCATCTGACCTCGGCCAATTCGATCAATTTCGGCCGGCTGATGCCGCAAATGGCCTATCTCGGCTGGGCCTGCGCGCGTCTCCATGCGGAGACCGGCGAGACGCCCGGGCTGGTCATTCCCACGGGCAATCTCGGCCAGGGCTTTTCCGCCCTTTACGCGCGGGCGATGGGGCTGCCGGTCGGCCCCGTCCGCTTCGTCACCAACGAGAACCGGACGCTGACCGAATGGGCGGCGAGCGGGACCTATCAGCCGCGCGCCGCAATCGCCACGATCGCCAATGCGATGGACGTAGGGGCGCCGAGCAATTTCGAGCGCCTCGCCGCGCTTGGGGACGCGCTGGGCGTGTTCAGCGTCGAACTGGCCGATGACGATGCGATCCGGGCGCGGATCGTCGCCGATGAGCAAGCGAGCGGCTATGTCTGGTGCCCGCACAGCGCGACGGCCGCAGAGGCCTATGCCCGACTCCCCGCCGACGCGCAGGCCAAGCGCCCCTGGCTGCTCTGCGCCACCGCCCATCCGTACAAGTTCGCCGAGATCGTCGAGCCCCTCATCGGCCGCGCGATCGACCCGCCGCCCGCTTTGGCGGCGATCCTCGACCGGGAGGCGCAGGCCATCCCGATCCCGCCGGCATCCGCAGCGCTGGCGGGCGTGCTCGACCGCGAGGACTTGGGGAGCCGTGCCGCCTAGGCTCCGCTGGTCACCGCGCCGTGCGAGGCGGAGCCGACCAGCCGGGCATATTTGGCATAGGCGCCGGTGACTTCGGCGGGCAGCGGCAGAACCGGGGCCGGGCCGCGCGAGGCGAGGTCCGCGTCGGTCTCGATCACCCGCTTGTCCACGTCGATCACGATCCGGTCGCCGGTGCGCAGCAAGGCGATCGGGCCGCCCTTCACTTTCTCCGGCGAGACATGGCCGACCATGAAGCCATAGGTGGCACCGGAGAAGCGGCCGTCGGTGACGAGCGCGACGCTGTCGCCGAGACCGCGGCCCTGGATGGCGGCGGTGACGCCGAGCATCTCGCGCATGCCCGGGCCGCCGATCGGCCCCTCGCCGCGGATCACGACGACGTCGCCCGGCTCGATCTCGCCATTGGTGACGGCGGCGAAGCAGGCCTCCTCGCCGTCATACACCTTGGCCGGGCCCTCATGGCGCAAGCGCTCATGGCCCGCCAGCTTGGCGACGCAGCCGTCCGGCGCGATATTGCCGTAGAGGATGCCGAAGCCGCCGCGCGCCTTGATCGGGGCGGCGGCGGTGACGATCACCTCCTGCCCGTCCGCCTCCTTGGCCTCGGCGACATGCGCGAAGAGCGAGCGGCCGGTGACGGTCGGCGTGTCGCTGATCAGGCCCGCCTCCATCAGCCGCCGGCCGAGCAAAGCCGAGCCGCCCGCCGCCGTCATGTCGGGCGCCATGAAGCGGCCGCCGGGCTTCAGGTCCGCGATCACCGGCGTGGCACGGGAGACTTCGTCGAACAGGTCGATGTCGAAATCGCTCTCCGGAATGCCGGCCTCGCGGGCGATGGCGAGCAGGTGAAGGACAAGGTTGGTCGAGCCCGCCGTGGCGGTGCCGGCGACGGCGGCGTTGCGCAGGCTCTCGACCGTGATCAGGCTGCGCGCGTTGCGGCCCGCCTTGAGCGCGTCGACGACCGCACGGCCGGCCTGCACCGCCGCCTCCGCCTTGGCCGGGTGGACGGCGGGGATATCGTTGAGGCCCATAGGGCTGAGGCCGAGGAAGGTGAGCGCCAGTGCCATCGTGTTGGCGGTGAACTGGCCGCCGCAGGCGCCGGCGCCGGGGCAGGCGGCAACCTCGACCTCCTTGAGTTCGGCGTCGCCGATCTTGCCGGCACTGTAGGCGCCGACCGCCTCGAACACCTCCTGGATGGTGATCTTCTTGCCGTGCAGATCGCCCTGCATGATCGAGCCGCCGTAAAGAATCACGCTCGGCAGATCGAGCCGGGCAGCGGCCATGGCGGCCCCCGGCAGCGTCTTGTCGCAGCCGACCAGGAACAGGACCGCGTCCAGCGAATGGCCGCGCACGGCGAGCTCGGCGCTGTCGGCGATGCACTCCCGGCTCATCAGCGAGGCGCGCATGCCCTTCGTGCCCATGGAGATGCCGTCGGTAACCACGATCGTGTTGAAGTCCACCGGCGTCCCGCCCGCCTCCGCAATGCCGCGCCGCGCATGTTCGGCGAGGCCGCGCAAATGGATGTTGCAGGGGGTAACGTTGGACCAGGTGTTGACGATCGCGATCATCGGCTTGGCCATCGCCGCATCGTCATAGCCGGCGGCACGGAGCATGGCGCGGGCCGGGGCACGGGCCGGCCCGCCGAGCATTTCCTGAGAGGGCAAAGGGGGCAGCGCCATCGGATCGTCCTTGTCCCAAGGGGAGATTCACGCGCGAGCGTAAGGGGGATTTGTGCAGTGCGGCAAGGGCTGGCGTGCGAATTTCGCACCTGCACATTTTCGGGCTTGTGTTAACGCGCTCATACAGATTATGTAGTTGTTAACCGCGCCGGGTTAGCCCGGTAATGACTTTTGTGGAGCAGGTTCGTGACGCAGGCTTCTGCCCGTACCGACGACCTTCAGGTGGCCCGTCCGGCCGCCGCGCTCCTCCTTACCCTCGTACTTATTAGCTTCCCGACGGGAGCGGCGTCCGGCTGACGGTCTAAGTAACGAGAGACCCGAGATACCAGGACCCCCGCTCCCACCCGGAAGCGGGGGTTTTCTTTTGCGCGAAACGAAGGAGAACCCAGTGGAACCGATTTACACCGACGCCGATGCGAAGCCGGCCGCCCTCAGCGGCAAGGTCGCGATCATCGGCTATGGCAGCCAGGGCCGCGCCCATGCGCGGAACCTGCGCGACAGCGGCTTCGAGGTGCAGGTCGGCGCCCGCCCCGGCGGCGGGGCAGAGAAGCGTGCCAAGGCGGACGGCTTCGCGCCGGTGACCCCGGCCGAGGCGACGAAGGGCGCGGCGCTCGTCGCCTTGCTCAGCCCGGACATGAGCCACCGCAGCGCCTATGCCGAGGCGATCGCGCCGAACCTGGCGCCGGGCGCCGCTCTGCTCGTCGCCCATGGCTTCTCGGTCCATTATGGCGAGATCGACCCTCGCCGCGACGTCGACGTGATCCTGGTCGCGCCCAAGGGGCCGGGCGACCTGGTCCGCCGCGAATATGAGATCGGCCGCGGCGTGCCCTGCCTGTTCGCGGTCAACCAGGACGCCACCGGCGGCGCGCGCGACAAGGCGCTGGCTTATGCCTTCGGCATCGGCGGCACCAAGGGCGGCGCGATCGAGACCAGCTTCGCCGAGGAGACCGAGACCGATCTGTTCGGCGAGCAGGCCGTGCTCTGCGGCGGCGCGACCGAATTGGTCGTCGCAGGCTTCCAGACCCTGGTCGAGGCCGGCTACAAGCCCGAAATCGCCTATTTCGAATGTCTGCACGAGCTGAAGCTGATCGTCGACCTGATGTATGAGGGCGGCATCGCGCGGATGCTCCACTTCATCTCCGAGACCGCGAAATATGGCGACTTCGTCTCCGGCCCGCGCGTGATCAACGCGGAGACCAAGGCGCGGATGCAGGAGGTCCTGCAGGACATCCGCACCGGCAAGTTCGCCAAGCAGTGGATCGACGAGAACGCCGCGGGCAAGCCGGATTATCAGCGCATGTACGACGCGGACCTGGAGCAGCCGATCGAGAAGGTCGGGGCAAGGCTCCGCGCGCAAATGGCCTGGCTGCAGAGCCAGCCGGACACGAAGGCAGCCTGAATCATGAACGCTCTCGCTCCCCAATTGCACCAGGTTGCTCCGGAGCCCGCAGCCTTGGCGGCGGGCGTCACCGGTGCCCGGCTCGTCGTCGAGGCGCTGGAGCGCGAGGGCGTCACTCACATTTTCGGCTATCCGGGCGGGGCGATCATGCCGGTCTATGACGCTTTGCCCGGCTCGTCGCTGACCCATATCCTTGTCCGGCACGAGCAGGCGGCGGCTTTGGCCGCGGATGCCTGGGGCCGGGTGACCGGCAAGCCGGGCGTCTGCCTGGCGACCTCGGGGCCGGGCGCGACCAACCTCGTCACCGGCATCGCCAATGCCTTCATGGACAGCGTGCCGATGGTCGCGATCACCGGCCAGGTGCCGTCGGCCCTGATGGGCACGGACGCCTTCCAGGAGGTCGATATCTTCGGCATCACCCTGCCGATCGTGAAACACTCCTATGTCGTCCGCAGCCCGGACGACATTCCGGGGGTGTTCGCCGAGGCCTTCGCATTGGCCCAGTCCGGGCGGCCGGGGCCGGTGCTGATCGACCTGCCGAAGAATGTGACGCAGGGCCTGTCCACCGGCGGCGGCCATCATGAGGTGCCCTGGTTCGACCTGCCCGAGCCGGACCCCCTGGCGATCGCGCGCGCCAACAGGCTGATCGAGGAGGCGAAGGCGCCTCTGCTCTATTTCGGCGGCGGCATCGCCATCGCCCGGGCCGAGCGGGCGCTGCGCGACTTCGCGGCGCGGACCGGCATGCCGTCCGTGGCGACGTTGAAGGGCTTGGGCGGGCTGCCCACCGACGCGCCGAATTTCCTCGGCATGCTGGGGATGCACGGCACGCGGGCGGCCAATCATGCGGTCGACGAATGCGATCTGCTGATCTGCATCGGCGCCCGCTTCGACGACCGGGCGACCGGCAAGCTCGACACCTTCGCGCCCAATGCGCGGATCATCCATGTCGACGGCGACCCGGCGGAGATCGGCAAATTGCGGCGGCCGGAAGTCGGGATCGGTGGGGAATTGTCGCTGGTGCTGGATGGGCTGGACGCGGCGACCGGCGATATCGGTGAGTGGCGTGCGCGCTGCAACGCCAATGCCAAGGCCTGGGCCGCGCGCTACGACGCGCCGGGCACGGGGATTTACGCGCCGGCCATGCTGAAGGAACTGACCGAGAAAGCGGGGGACGAGCTGATCGTGACCTGCGACGTCGGCCAGCATCAGATGTGGGTGGCGCAGCATTGCCGCTTCAGCCGCCCGCAGGCCCACCTGACGAGCGCCGGGCTCGGCACGATGGGCTATGGCATCCCGGCCGGAATCGGCGCTTTGCTGGCCGAACCGGAGGCGACGGTGCTGACCGTCACCGGCGACGGCTCGATCATGATGAACATTCACGAGCTGGCGACGCTGAGGCGCTACCGGCTGCCGCTGAAGATCCTGCTGCTCGACAACAGCCAGCTCGGCCTCGTCCGCCAGTGGCAGGAGCATTTCTTCGACCGGAATTTCTCGGAGATCGATCTCAGCGACAATCCGGATTTCGCCGAAGTCGCCCGGGCGTTCGGGATCGAGGCCTTCACCATCGACTATCGCAGCGAGGTGCCGGGCGCGATCGAGCGGCTGCTCAATACGCCGGGGCCGATCCTCTGCCATGCGCGCATCGATCCGCGCACCAATGTCTGGCCGCTCGTGCCGCCGAACAAATCGAACATGGAAATGATGGAGGAAGAGCTGTGAGCGCGCGCCTGACCATCGAATATTATGTCGCCGAGGGCGCGGTGATCCGCATGGTCGGCCTGGTCGAGCGGCGCGGCTTCCGGGTCACCCGCATCGTCATGGCCGAGCAGCCCTGCGGCCGGCGAGGCACGCTCGTTCTGGAGGTCGCGCCCGGCGCCGGCGACCGCAGCGCCGACATTCTCGCCCTTCAGCTGGGGCGCCTGCACGGCGTCACCCGCGTCACCCACGACAGCAGCGCATTCAGGGACAAGGCAGCATGACCGAGCACGTCCGGATCTTCGACACCACCTTGCGCGACGGCGAGCAGGCCCCGGGCTTCTCCATGGACGAGGCGGGCAAGGTCCGCATCGCCCGGGCGCTGGCGGCGCTCAACGTCGATGTCATCGAGGCAGGCTTCGCCGCCGCCTCCCCAGGCGATGCCCGCGCGATCGAGGCGGTGGCGCGCGAGCTGGATGGTTCCCCGACCATCTGCTCGCTCGCCCGTGCCGTGCGCGCGGACATCGCGGCGGCGGCGAAGGCATTGGCGCCTGCAAAGCGCAAGCGCATCCACGTCTTCCTGGGCACCAGCCCGATCCACCGGGAAGCGAAGCTGCACATGAGCCGGACGCAGGTGATCGCCTCGATCCGCGAGAGCGTCGCCTTTGCCCGCGAGCATGTCGAGGATGTCGAATTCTCGGCCGAGGACGCGATCCGCACCGAGCGGGACTTCCTGGTCGAGTGCCTGAGCGCGGCCGTCGAGAACGGCGCGACGACACTCAACGTGCCCGACACGGTCGGCTACACCACGCCCGAGGAGATTTATGACCTGTTCCGCTTCCTGGGCGAGCAGGTCACCCGGCCCGCGGAGGTCATCTTCTCGACCCATTGCCATAATGATCTCGGCATGGCGGTCGCCAACAGTCTGGCGGCGGTACGCGCCGGGGCGCGGCAGGTAGAATGCGCCGTCAACGGCATCGGTGAAAGGGCGGGCAACAGCGCGCTCGAGGATGTCGTGATGGCGCTGAAAACCCGCTCCGACACGTATGGCGTCTCCACCGGCGTCGACACGACCAAGATCATGCTTGCCAGCAAGACGCTGGCGCAGGTCACGAACACACCGCCGCCGCGCAACAAGGCCATCGTCGGGGCGAACGCCTTCGCCCACGAGGCCGGAATTCATCAGCACGGCGTGCTGCAGAACAGGGAAACGTACGAGATCATGAAACCTGAGGATATCGGGCTCGCCACGGACGGCATCGTCCTCGGCAAGCATAGCGGGCGCCACGCGCTCGCGGCGCGCGCGCTCGAGCTCGGCTATGTGCTCGAGGGCGAGCGGCTGGACCGCGCCTTCGAGCGCTTCAAGAACGTCGCGGATGAGGTCGGCATCGTCGACACCGCCCGCCTCGCCGCCTTGCTGGCCGCCGAGGAGAGCGGGCAGGGGATGAAGACCTGGTCGCTGGCCAAGGTCGAGATACGGGCGCCGCTCACTGTCACCGCCTGGCCGATGGCGCGGGTGGAGCTGGAGCATGGCGAGCGCGGCCGGGTCACCGACATCGCCTCCGCCCCCGGCGCGCTCGACGCGGCCTTCATGGCGGTCGGCCAGATCATGGGCGTCGCCGCCCGTGTCGAAGGGCTCGACATGCAATATCTGGCCGCCGATCCGGGCGAGAGCGCGGAAGAGCAGGCCGCCAACGTGCTCGTCGAGATGCAGATCTCGGTCGAGGGCGAGGTCTTTGCCGGCCGGGCGCGGGAGCGGGACATCCTGCCCTGCTGCGTCGCCGCGTTCATCGACGCGGCGAGCAATGCCGACGCGGTGCGCTCGGTCCGCGCCGCGCGTGCGGCCCGCCCCGAAGCCGCGTAAGGGAGTGAGTGGCGTGAAAAGGATCGTCCTGCTGCCGGGCGACGGCATCGGCCCCGAGGTGACGCGCGAGGCGGCGTCCTGCCTCGCGATGATCTCCGATAGCTATGGCCTCGGCTTCACATTCGAGTCGCATGATTTCGGCGGCGTGGCGATCGACCGGCACGGCACGCCTTTGCCCGACGCGACGTTGGCGGCGTGCAAGGCGGCGGACGCGGTGCTGCTCGGCGCGGTCGGCGGGCCGCGATGGGATCAGGCGGCGGAGCGGCCGGAAAAGGGCCTGCTCGCGCTCCGGGCGGAGCTGGGCCTGTTCGCCAATCTGCGGCCGACCCGAGTTCTGTCCGGACTTGAGCATCTCTCGCCCCTTCGGAAGCAATATGTGACCGGGGCCGACGTTTTGGTCGTGCGCGAGCTCACCGGCGGCTCCTATTTCGGTGAGAAGAAGCTGGATGCGGACCATGGCTCCGATCTCTGCACCTACAGCCGCACCGAGGTGGAGCGGATCGCCCATGTCGCCTTTCGTACGGCGCGGGCGCGCAAGGGCCGGGTGACCTCGGTCGACAAGGCCAACGTCCTGTCCAGCTCCAAGCTCTGGCGCCGCGTGGTCGAGGAGGTCGCCACCGATTATCCGGACGTCGCGCTCGACCATCTCTATGTCGACGCCGCCGCCATGGCGCTGATCATGGCGCCCCGCCGCTTCGACGTGATCCTAACCGAGAATATGTTCGGCGACATTCTCTCCGACGAATTGTCGGCCCTGGTCGGCTCGATCGGCCTGCTGCCCTCGGCCAGCACCGGTGCCGGCGGGCCGGGCCTGTTCGAGCCGATCCATGGCTCGGCGCCGGACCTTGCCGGGCTCGACGCGGCCAATCCCGCCGGCGCCATCGCCAGCGCGGTCATGCTGCTGCAGGCCGGGCTGGGGCTGCGCGAGGCGGCGACCATGTTGGGCGACGCGCTGGAGGCGACGCTCAAGAGCGGCTGCTGGACGGCCGACCTGGGCGGCTCGGCGACCTGCTCCGAATTTGGCGAGAAGGTGCGCGAGGAACTGGCCTATCGGCTGACCGGTCGCGACGCCCATCTGGAGCTGATCGCGATGAACCGGGGCTGCTGCGGGTGACCTCCGGCGTACCGCGGACCTTGTACGAGAAGATCTGGGATGCGCATGTCGTGGCCCGGCGCGAGGACGGCACCTGCCTGCTCTATATCGACCGGCACCTCGTCCATGACGTGACCTCGCCCCAGGCCTTCGAGGGGCTGCGGGTGGCGGGGCGGAAAGTGCGGCGGCCGGACCTGACTTTGGCGGTGCCGGACCATAATCTGCCGACCACCGCCCGCATCGGTGCGGACGGGAGGCGCCTGCCCATCGCCGAACCGCAGAGCGCCGCCCAGCTTGCCGCGCTGGAGCGCAACGTCGTCGAATTCGGCGTGCCCTATATCGACGACTTGGCGGCGCAGCAGGGCATCGTCCATGTCGTCGGGCCGGAGCAGGGCTTCACGCTCCCCGGCACGACCCTGGTCTGTGGCGACAGCCATACGGCGGCCCATGGTGCATTGGGGGCGCTGGCCTTCGGTATCGGCACCAGTGAGGTCGAGCATGTGCTGGCGACGCAGACGCTCTGGCTGCGGCCCGCGAAGACGCTGGAGATCAGGGCGGAAGGGCGCTTGGGCTTCGGCGTCTCGCCCAAGGACCTGATCCTCCACATCATCGGCCGGATCGGCACGGCGGGAGGGACGGGCCATGTCATCGAATATCGCGGCTCGACCTTCGCGGACATGAGCGTCGAGGGGAGGCTGACCGTCGCCAATATGTCGATCGAGGGCGGCGCCCGCTCCGGCCTGTTCGCTCCGGACGAGAAGACCTTTGCCTTCCTCAAGGGCCGGCCGATGGCGCCGCAGGACGAGGAATGGGAGAAGCAGGTCGCTCGCTGGCGGGAATTGCCCACCGACGAAGGCGCGCGCTTCGATCGCTCGGTCCGCTTCGACGCCGCGGAGGTCGCGCCGAGCGTGACCTGGGGGACGAGCCCGGAGGATGTCGTGCCCGTCACCGGCGCGATCCCCGATCCGGACAGTTTCGACGATCCGGCGAAGCGCGAGGCGGCGCGCAAGTCGCTCGATTATATGGGCCTCGCCCCCGGCACCCGGCTGGAGGACGTGCCGGTGAGCTATGTCTTCATCGGTTCCTGCACCAACAGCCGGATCGAGGATTTGCGCGCAGCCGCCGAGGTGGTGCGCGGGCGCCATATCGACGGCGGTATCCGCCAGGCTCTGGTCGTGCCCGGCTCCGGCCTGGTGAAGCGCCAGGCAGAGGCGGAAGGGCTGGACCGGATCTTCACCGAGGCCGGCTTCGAATGGCGCGAGCCGGGCTGCTCCATGTGCCTCGCGATGAATCCTGACAAGGTGCCGGCGGGCGAGCGCTGTGCCTCCACCTCCAACCGCAATTTCGTCGGCCGGCAGGGGCCGGGTGCGCGCACCCATTTGCTCTCGCCCGCCATGGCGGCGGCGGCGGCGGTGAAGGGCCGGCTCGCTGACGTCCGGGAGCTGATGGCATGAAGGCGGTCCGCGCGGTCGAGGGCGGTGCCTATTCCTGGGGCGCCAGCAACATCGACACCGACATCATCATTCCCGCCGAGCATCTGAAGACGATCAGCCGCGATGGGCTCGGGCGCTTCGCCTTCGAGACGATCCGGGCCGAGCCGGGCAATGTCTTCGCGGACGCGGCGGGGCAAAGCGCGCCGATCCTGATCGCGGGCGACAATTTCGGCTGCGGCTCCAGCCGGGAGCATGCGGTCTGGGCGATGCTCGACATGGGCATCAGCGCCGTGATCGCGCCCAGCTTCTCCGACATTTTCGCGGGCAATGCCTTCAAGAACGGGCTGGTGGCCGTGGCTTTGCCGCAGGCGGCGGTGGACCGCTTGCTCGAGGTCGCGAAGGATCAGCCGATCCGCATCGATCTGGAGACGATGACCGTTACCACGCCCTATCAGGACCGGTTCGCATTCGCGCTCGACCCGTTTCGCCGGGATTGCCTGATGCAGGGGCTGGACGAGATCGGCCTGACCCTGCGCGAGGAAGCGGCGATCGCGGCCTATGAGGCTGGGGTGGCCGCGTAATCGTCACCCCGGCGAAGGTCGGGGCCCCGGGGAAACCCGTGGAGACTTCTCGACCCAGGGTACCGGCCTTCGCCGGGAGGACGGGGTGGCGCTATTGCTCCCTGAGCGCCGTCTCGCCGAGCCTGGCGATCGGGGACAGGATATACTGCAGGATCGTCCTTTTCTCGCCGAGCAGATCGACCTCGGCGGTCATGCCGACGCCGATCGGCATCTGACGGCCATTATTGTCGCGCAGGAAGGCAAGGTTGGTCCGCACCTTCACCGTATAATAGCTCTCGCCGGTCCGCTCGTTGAGCGTCGCGTCGGGCGAGATGGTGGTGACCACCCCGTCGAGCACGCCATAGACCGAGCGGTCATAAGCGGTGATCGCGATATGGGCGGGCTGGCCGATGCGGACGAAGGCGATGTCGGACGGGCGGATCTGCGCCTCGATCACCAGGGTCTCGTTGGACGGCACGATCTCGACCACCGGTTCGCCGGGGCGGATCGTGCCGCCGCGGGTGGTGACGAGGACGCGGTTGATACGGCCGGCGAGCGGGGCCCTCAGCACGGTGCGCTGGGCGCGGTCGGCCAGTGCGGGAAGGGCGCGGCGGCGGGATGCGGCTTCGGCCTGGGCGGTGGCCAGCTCGTTGCCGGACTGGGTGCGCCATTGCTGCTGCTGCTGGGTCAGCGACGAGCGCGCCTCGGCCAGCGCCTGGCGGGCGCGGCCGATCGTCTCGCTCGACGCCTGCATGTCGGACTGGGCGATATTGGCCTGGGCCTCGGCCTGGATCAGGCTGAGCCGCGGCTCGATGCCGCGCTCGACCAAAGGCCGGATCATGGTCACTTCCGACGCGCGCTGCCGGTAGGCCGACAGGCGCGACTGGTAATTGGACTGGGCCTCGGCCACCGCCCGGTCCGCCTGGCCGACGCGGGCCATGCCGGCGCTGGTGATCGCGGAGAGATCGGCCATGCGGGTCGCGTAGAGCGATTGCTCGACGCGGATCTGGTCGGCGATGGCCGGGTCGGAAACGGCCGGATAGCGCGGGGTGCCGCCGGTGACCTCGGCGGTCAGCCGGGCGATCTTGATGTCCAGGGCCGCGAGCGTCGAGGAGCCGCTGCCCAGCTCCGCCCCGGAGGCGGTGCGGTCCAGCCGGATCAGCTCGTCGCCTTGGCGGACGACCTGGCCCGAGCGCACCAGAATATCCTGGATGACGCCGCCTTCCATGTTGGAGACGACCTGCAGCTGCGAGCTCGGCACCACCCGGCCCTGGCCGCGCACCGTCCGGTCCAGCTCGGTGAACGCGGCCCAGATGAAGAAGATGACGACGAACGCGACGATGATCCAGAGCAGCATGCTGGACGCCGCGCGCGGCTTGATCTTGGTGACCGAGTCTTCGAGGTGCGTGCCGTGCATGTCTCTATAACGCTTACGCTGCCGCCTGCGGGCGCATGATCTGCTTCAGCACGGTGTCGCGCGGGCCGTCGGAGACGACCTTGCCTTGGTCGAGCAGGATGATGCGCGAGGCGAGCTGAAGCAAAGGCGGGCGGTGGGTGATCAGGATGACGGTCCGGCCCTTCAATTCCTCCTGCAGGCGCTGGATGAGCGCGCCCTCGGTCTGCGCGTCCATCGCGCTGGAGGGCTCGTCGAGCAGGACGATGGGCGGGCTGCCGGCAAGGGCGCGGGCGATGGCGATGGATTGGCGCTGGCCGCCGGACAGGCCCTCGCCCCGGTCGGCGAGGCGCAGGTCATAGCCATTGGCGATCTGGCCCATGAACTGGTGGGTGCCGGAAATCTGCGAGACGCGGATCAATTCCTCGTCATTCACTCCGGCGCGGCCGAGCTGGATATTCTCGCGCACCGAACCGGTGAGCAGAACGCTCTCCTGCATCGCCGCGCCGATGTGTGAGCGCAGGTCCTTCGGATCGAGCTGACGGATGTCCGTCCCGTCGATCATGATCAGCCCTTCCTCGGGCGGATAGAGGCCGAGGACCAGGCGGGCGATGGTCGACTTGCCGGAGCCGACCCGGCCGAGCAGGGCGACATGCTCGCCCGGATTGACGGTAAAGCTGAGCGCGTCGATCGCCCGCTCCGGCGCGCCCGGATAGCGGAAGCCGACATTGCGGAACTCGATCTTGCCCTGCACCCCGGACAATTTCAGGGCTTCGCCCTCCGGGCCTTCGGGCGGCATCATCATCATCTCGTTGATCTGCCGGTAGGCGGTCCGGGTCGAGGTGATTCGGGAGAGCAATTGCGAGATTTGCGCCAGCGGGGCGATCGCGCGGCCGGCGAGGATCGAGCAGGCGATCAGCCCGCCCATGGTCAGCTCGCGCTCGGCAATCATGGTCACGCCCACGATCACCACGCCGGCATAGGAGATGGTGCCCGCGGAGGTGGCGAAGGTGACGCCGATCGAGGCGACAAGGCGCTGGCGGAGCGAGCTGTCTGAGTGCTGCTCGACGGCCCGGTGCCAGCGCTGGGAGAGCAAGGGCGCGGCGCCGGCGGTCTTTACCGTCTCCAGCCCGCCGATCGCCTCGACCAGCACGGACTGCTTGAGCAGGCCTTCGCCCATCGCCCGGGCAGAGAGCCGCTCCAGCGCCGGATGGGTGAGCCAGCCGACCAGGATGACGAGTGGCACCATCACCGCCGGCACGATCACCACCGCCCCACCGATCACCCAGACGATGAACAGAGTGAGGATGATGAAGGGCACGTCGACGACCGCAGTCAGGGTCGCCGAGGCGAAGAAGTCGCGCAGCGCCTCCAGCTCGCGCAGCAGGCCGGCGAGGGCGCCCGTCGAGCCTTTCTTCAGCTCCAGCCGCATGGCGAGCATCCGCTCGAACACGGCATCGCCGATGTCGCGGTCGATCTGCGCGCCGGCATGGTCGACGAAATAGGAACGGAGCAGCTTCAGCACGAAGTCGAAGACGACGACGATCGCGAAGCCGATGCTGAGCGCGACCAGCGACGACGTGGCGTTGTTCGGCACCACCCGGTCATAGACCGTCATCGTGAAGAGCGAGGTCAGCAGGCCGAAAATGTTGATGAACACGGCGGCGATCGCGACCTTCCAATAGGTCGACTTGTTCGCGCGCATAGGCTCCATGAGCCAGGCGGCCAGCCTGGGCTGCGGAACCTTGATCAGTCTCTCGTCGCTCACCCTTCACCCCTGAGCCGGTCGGGATCGACTTCCAATAGATCGAGCAGCCGGCCCATGCGGGATAGCAGCACGTAGCGGGCGGCGTCCAACTCCGAGAGCGCCTGAATATATGCCGTTGCGCTCTCGAAATAGGAATCTTCGGCGGCGACGACGTCGAACAGGGTGCCGCGGGCGACCCGGAAGCGCTCGACGATGACGTCGCGCGAGCGGCGGGCGGCGGTGTAGGAAGCCTCGAGCGCGTCCAGCTGCTCGGAGAGCGCGCGCACGTCCGACCAGGCGATGGCGGCGTCCCGCTCGGCCTCCTCGCGGATGCGCAAGGCCCTGGCCTCGGCGCCGCGGGCACGGGCCTCGAACTGCTCGGCGCGGGCATCGGCGGTGCCGAAAATGCGGTAGCGGAGCGCCACGCGGCCGCGGACGTCATAGTCGCGGTCATTTTCGATCACGCCGTAGCGGCCGGCATCGACGCCGGCGGTGATCGTCGGCAGCCGGTCGGCGCGCGCGGCGCGCGCCTCCTGCTGATTGGCGGTGCTGTTGGCCTCGGCGCTGCGCACGATGGCGGTCGAGGTGGCGGCGAGCACGGCCTGGTCGCGGCTGGAGACGACGCCGCCCGGCACCGGCGCCCGCTCCAGGGCCTGCGGCACCGGATTGCCGGTCAGCTCGGCGAAGCGCGCCTCGGCGCCGGCCAGCTGGCGGCGGAACTGGGCCAGGCGGGTGTCGGCCTGGGCGATATAGGAATCGACCCGGGCGAGGTCGCTTTCGGCCGAGACGCCCTGGCGGATGCGGAGCTCGACCGCCCCGCGCAGCTCGCGCTGATTGGCGGCGAAGGCCTGGGTCAAGCCGACCATCGCCCGATAGGCGAAGACGTCATACCAGGCGGCGATGGCGTTGAGCGCGATGCGGTCGGCCTGCGCCTCCAGGTCCGCGCCGGCCGCGCGCAGCCGGGCGCCCGCGGCCTGGATTCGCCGGCGGGTCGCGCCGAAGTCCCAGATCGTCTGGGAGACGCTGAGCAAAGCGTCGGTGCGCTGGCGCGGGCGCGAGCGCTCGATGATGTTGAACGGGTCGTTGGAGAAGTCGCGCGACAGCACCCGGTAGGAGGTGACGCTGAGGTCGACCGTGGGCAGCTGGGTCTGCCGGGCCTCCTCCAGCGCGCCGAGCGCCTCGTCCTCGCCCGCCGCGGCTTCCAGCGTGCCAGGGTGATTCTCGACCGCGCTGGCAATGGCGGCGCGGAACGGCTCGAAGACGGCCTGCACGTGGCGGAGGCGGAGCACCGGGTCGGTGCGGAAATCGATCTCCAGCGGCCGGCCGGTCGGAGCGGGCAGGCTGCGGGCCCCGGCGGGCGCCGGCGCGAAGGCGGGAGCCTCGCGCGGAGGAGCTGCCACGGTGACGCCCGAGGGGCGCGGCGGCGGGATGGGCGTGGGCGCCGGCGCGGGGGGCTGGGCCTGGCCGCCGCTGGACGTGACGGGTTGGGCGAGCGTGGACGCGCTCACCGCAAGACCCATCAAGGCCGCACATTTCGTCAGGCCGCGCACCAATCCCCACTTCGAGCCGAGCGGCGCGATTTAGGGTGAAGGGCGCCGCAATGCCAGCGCTAATGCGCCGGCCATGGCTGTTTTGTGAACGAGGTCAGAGGCTTGCTTCGCGTTCGTCTTGATCCGGCACAGGCTCATCTGCTGACCTTGCCGCGGGGGGCGCGAAGCGGAGCAGGAAATAGCCGGCCAGCGCCGAGAGGAGGGAGCCGGCAAGCGTGCCCAGCTTCGCCTGTTCGGCGAGCGCCGGCTGGCCCGGAAAGGCGAGGCCGCCGATGAACAGGCTCATCGTGAAGCCGATCCCGCAGAGCAGGGACACGCCATAGACTTGCCGCCAGGTCGCGCCACGCGGCCGGCTGGCCAGGCCCAGGGCCACCGACAGCCGGACCGCGGCGAAGATGCCGATCTGCTTGCCGAAGAACAGCCCGGCCGCGATGCCGAGAGGGAGGGGTGAAAACAGCATGGCCGGGTCCACCCCGGCGAAGGACAGGCCGGCATTGGCGAAGCCGAAGAGGGGAACGATCAGGAAGGCGACCCACGGCGCCAGGCCATGCTCCAGCCGGTGGAGCAGGGAGGTCTCGTCGTCCGGCGCGCCCGGCGTCCGGTTCAGGGGAATCACCGCGGCGGCGAGCACTCCGGCGACGGTGGCATGCACGCCCGAGAGCAGGATCGCATACCAAAGGAGGGACGCGCCGATCAGGAAGGGCCAGAGCCGGCGCGCACCGGACCGACCCATTGCCCACATGCCGAGCAGGATTGCCGCCGCCGCTCCGAGCGCGGCGAGGTTCAGCGCGTCCGTGTAGAAGATGGCGATGATCGCAACCGCGCCGAGGTCGTCGGCGATGGCCACGGTGGTCAGGAACAGTTTCAGCGAGGCCGGGGCGCGGCTGCCGAGCAAGGCGAGCACGCCGATGGCGAAGGCGATGTCGGTCGCCGCCGGAATCGCCCAGCCCCGCGCCAGCATCGAGTCGCCGCCGGCGAGGAACAGATAGAGTAGCGCAGGCACGGCCATCCCGGCCGCCGCGGCGATCACCGGCAGCCGCCTCTTCTCCGGGCTGGCAAGGTTGCCGTCGAGAAACTCGCGCTTGATCTCCAGCCCGACGAGCAGGAAGAACACGGCCATCAGCCCGTCATTGATCCAGAGATGGACCGTCATCGGCCCGAGCTTGGGCGACAGGACGGGTCCGGTCTCGGCATGGAGCAAATGCCGATAGGTTTCGCCGAGCGGGCTGTTGGCGACGATCAGCGCCAGCGCCGCCGCGGCCATGAGCAGCAGGCCGCCCGCCGCCTCGCTGGCGAGGAAATGGCGCAGCGCCGAGCGTTGCTTGCCTTGCTTCACTTCATTCGTCATTCGGCACGGCCCTAGCCGAGCCCAAGCCTGAAATCGAACGCTATCGATAGAGCGATCGGGACGTCCGCTCGTGCGGCGCCAGCCTGCGACCGGATGCATGGTCCGCGGCCCCAGCAATGTCTTCCTCGCCGCAGACCATGCTCGCCTCTGCCATCCGCCGCCTGGTGCTCAGGCCCTCGACCTGGCCGCCACCTGAAGCTCCAGCCGCTTCAGTTCGCGCAGCAGGCGATTGCTCTCCAAGCGCGGGATCAGCGCCATCTTGAGCATCCCCGCGAAGATCAGCAGCAACATCGCAGGGAGACCCCACCGCAGCTGCATCACCGTGTCGGTCGCCTCGAAGAAATGCCACGCCGCCCAGACGCCGGCGATGAACAGGACCGCCTGCCAGACCATCATCACCATGTTCATCCAGCCAGTTGGGCCCCGGAAGACCCCCAGGGCCTGGCTGAAGAAGCCCGGCTCGTCGAGAGTGCGCAACAATTCGCGCTCCTCGGCGTCCAGCGCCTCGTCGATCAGATCGTCAACGTCACGCATCATTCGTCTCCTCCGAGCGCGGCGCGCAACTTGCGCCGGGCATGCATCAGGCGGGTCTTTACCGTGCCCGCCGGAACGTCGAGAGCGACCGCCACCTCGGCGCCGCTCAACTCCTCAAAGTGGAACAGCGCGACCGCTGTTCTCTGGTCCGCGGGGAGAGCGCGTATCGCAGCCCGGAGCAGGGCGGAATCGTGCCGATTTCCCATCTCCTGCGCTTCGGCCTCCGGCTGCGCCGCGATTTCCTCAGTCAGATTTCGGCGTCGCACCGCGTCTCCGATCTGCCTGGCGCAGACCCGCGAAACGATCCGATAGGCCCATGCCGGGAACGCCCGCTCGTCGCGCAGGCGACCCAGGCCCCGCATGATCTCGATCCAGCCGAGCTGCGCGGCATCGCGCGCGGCATCGGCATCGCCGGTCAGCCGCCAGGCGTGAGCAATCAGCTTCTTCTGCCAGCGTCGGGCAAGCAAATCGAAAGCCTTCGCGTCCCCTTCGCGGACGGAGACGACAAGATATTCGTCCAGAATCCGGGCCGTTGTACGGGCCATCGCCTCATCCCCTCGCTTCAGGAGATAGGTGCGCTCGGCCGGCCGGCTGGTTCAATCCCGATGCGGAAAAAGCAGGCTACGACCTGCCACAGGCAAGGCTCTGAGTTTCGGAGGCTTTCAAATTTTTCCTCCGAAACGGCGAAAGGTTTACGGTTAACCGGAGACTAAAGCGGGCGGAGGAGATGATTTGCGAAGATATCGGTATCGCACATCAGCCCTTACCGGTCCGTGGCGGGAGACTGCATTTGAAGCCGCCAATGATGCCGTTCGCGCCAAGCAGGCGGTGAACGACGTCACCCAGTCCGCCGGCATACGCTGGACGGTGCCGGGACGGATTGAGGAGAGGGTGACCGAAGAGGCGCCAACGCGGCTCAGGAGCTGAGCGGCGCACCGGTAGGAAAGCGTGACGCCGCGTGCGGCGGACGTTCTTCTGTCACTGTTCGATCCAGCTCCGATGCGCCCTGAGGCGGGCGCTTTCCAATTCGCTCATCGCCGCCACGAAGGCATTGGCGCTGTGCCGGCCGCGGCCCAGGACCTCCAGCCGCGCATCGACATCCGGCTCGACCGTCGCGAGCTCGCGCAGCGCCGTGAACTGGATCCGGTCGCAGGGATGGGAAGCGGCGAAGCTCTCCACCAGGTCGCGCCCCTCGCCGCCGCCATAATGGGCGGCCAGCGCCAGCAACGCCTCGGCCGAACTGCGGCTGAGGATGCCCGCAATCTTCCGCTCCTTCACGTCGAACCGGTACTGGCTGAGGAAGGGGAGGTTGGGCGTGGCGTGCATGATGTTGATCGAGATGGACATGTCGTCCGCGGGCAGCTGGTCGTGCACGTCCTTGTGGGCGCGGTAGAGCATGACCTTGCCCGGCTCGAGCCGCGCCTTCTCGATGAACTTCAGGTCCACCGCCTCGCCGGGAATGCCGACGACCTGCTCATATTCATATTCATAATATTCGCTCCAATAGCCCGGCCCCAGATAGCCGACGGTCAGGAACGAGAAATTATGGTCGTGCGGCACATGGTAGAAGAAAGGCGAGGTGCCGCTCGTGCGGTACACACTGTCTTTCGGGCTCGGCCAGAAATTGGCGCGGATGAAATATTTCTCGCTGGCCCGGTGCAGCATGAGCACCTGGCTGGAATAGCGGTTGCTGGCACTCTGCCGGTTGCAGCGGTCCTTGAGCTCGGTGAGCGCGATCTCGGCCAGGAAGTCGCGATTGTTGGCGAGCCGCTTCAGCAAAGGCCCGGCGGCGGCGAAGCTGTCCTCGTCGGCCGGGTCGAAATGCGGGTCGTTGAGCGCCTCGATCAGCTCGGGAAGGGTGAGCGCGTCGGCCTCTGGGCAGGCGATGATGCGCGGCATGTCAGGCGGCCTTCGTCGCGGCGGCGGGCGCCTCGATCCGGTCCAGCACGGCACGCGCGGCGCGGCGCGGCTCGGGATGCGGGTCGGAGGCCGCCATGCGCTTGAGATGCGGCAGCGCCGCGCCGGCATCGAGGCCGAGCAATTCCTTCATCACGTGCCAGCGCACGAAGAAGTCCGAATGGTCCAGGAACGCGGCGATCGCCGGAAAGGCGGCCTTGTGGTCCAGCTTCCTGAGCAGGGTGGTGATCATCTGGATGCGCGAAGAGGTGTCGCCGGTCGCGGTGGCGCCGACATAAAGACCGGTCTCGCTGTTGAACGAGACGCTGAGCGGCGCCTGGTCGACGGCGATCGAGGCCTGGAGCAGGACGAAGCTGTCGCGCATGCTCTCGACGACATAGGCCTGGCGGCGGCCGTCGATCACCAATGTCTCGCCATCGGCGATCTGCCGCTCGCCGGTGCGGCGGCAGGTGCCGGCATTGGCGGCGGTGAAGTCCGGACCGATGGCCGGCGCTTCCCAGAAGGAGAGGACCGTGCCGCCCGCCTTGACGAAGCGATAGACGCCCACCTGGCCGGTGAAGCCGATCGAGGTCGGCCCGCGGGACTGGGTTTTCTTCGCCGCCATCTCCAGCGCGCTGCTCACGCCGGCGGCGATCGAGACCTTCTCGTCCTCGAACACGAGCAGCCCCGCATGGAGATTGCCGCTGAGGCCGCGGAACGGCGGATCGAAGAACGGATCCGCACGCATCCGTTGGGCGAGGCTGGCGACGAGCGTGCCGACCCAGGCATCATCGGCGAAAAGCGCGACGACGGCCTCGGCGACAGTCTCGGCGGTGATGGGGGCGGTGAGCGACGCCATGGCATCGTCGAAGCGGCGATGGACGGAGCCGTGGTTCCAGTCATGGCCGAAGGCGTCGACCGCATTCTGGGTGTCGCGCTGCGCGGCGCGATCGCCGACCCAGGCCTTCAGCTTTTCTCCGACGATCATGCCTCGGTCCACCGGATGGTCATGAAAATGGCTCGGCCCGGCGCGGGCGGGGATTCACCCCCGTCTCGCGCGCCGGGCCGCTGTGTCGTTCGTGGCTCAGGCGCCGACGTAGATTGCGATGCCCACGGCGATGCCGAGGCACCACGCGGCGCCGACTTCCTGCTGCTTCACCGAACCGGCAATGCCGACTTCGGTCTCGAGCTCAGGGAGCTCCTCAACAACAATGCTGACGTTGTTCATTGCTTTACCTTCCCTACAAAAATCCGATGGGAAGGGCCTATGCCAGAAACTGATTGATACTTTGCTAAACGGCCGAACAGATTCCGCTCATCTAACTATAACGGTCAGCAGGCGGAGGATTCATGCTCGCGGCGATAGGCCTCCCGCATTGCCTCAAGCCGCTCGAGTTCCTTCCTGCTGCGCCTGATGCCGCGCCACGCGAAGATCATGAATCCCACGGCGGCAAGGATGCCCGATGGCATGAGCATGGCGCGGAAAGGCCAGTGTTGCGCTTGGTCGAGGACCGTATTGCCCAGCGAGGCCCAGGCGAGGAGGACGCCCACCGCCACTGTGAGCGGGAAGCCGATCAGGCTCACCCGAAGATGGCGAAGCGTGGTTCCCACGCGATCGATCGACTGGTCGAGCATTTCCTCGGTGCTGCCGGTGAGGTGCCCCAGCTCGATGCGGCGCACCCGGCGCAAGCGGATATTGCTGAGCAGCAGGACGAGGATAGCGGCCGTCCCCATCAGGATCGTGCCGGGCCTGGGATTGTTGGCGACCAGGAAGACGACCATGCCCGCCACCGCCAGCGCGACGACAATGTCGGCCACCTGGGCGAAGCGCGCGCGCCGTGCCACGGCCGCGGCGCTCCGCTGCAGGCGCGCCATCTCTTCCGGGTCCGGCTGCTGCCGCCAGACATCGCCGAGGCGGTCGAGATCGAAATCGGTCATTCGCTCCGCTCCAGCATGGATTTCAGGGCTGCCTTGGCGCGCGACAGACGGAGCGCCAAAGCGTTCGAAGGAATTTCAAGCATCTCCGAAATTTCGGGATAAGTAAAACCCTCAAGAACGAGGATGATGACTTGCCGCTGTGGGAGCGGCAGTCGCCTTGTTGCTTCCATTAACATTTCGCGTTCGTTCATTTGCATCACCTGCTCCTCGGGATTGGGAGCATCGGCTTCAATTCGTTCGGGCATTTCCGCGACGGGGCCCTGCCGCACCTGCTTCGTGACGAAGGAGATGCAGCGATTCTGGGCGACGCGGGCAATGAAGGTCTTGAGCGAGGCGTCGGCGCGCCAGCTCGGCAGCGCCTGCCAGACCGCGAGCAAGATCTGCTGGGTCAAATCCTCGCGCAGGCTGGGATCGGCTTCATAGGAGGAGGCGATACGCGAAATCAGCGGGCCAAAGTCGGAGACGATGGTCTCGAAGGGCGGCGTCGCGCCCGGCGCTGCGCTCATGACGGTCGCCAAGGATGTCGCTCCAGCCCCGCCATCCCCCTCCAGATCCTCTTTCCCCAAGGCAGTTATAGCGTGAATCCAAGAGGAAGTCGCGCGTCTCGCGTGTACACTGCCCATAGGTGCCGCGACTGTCCCAACCCCGGTCGGAAGCGGCGCGAATGTTGACGCAGCGCCGCCCCTCCGGCAGGGAAGCGGGCCGGAAACGCGGGTGTAGCTCAATGGTAGAGCAGAAGCCTTCCAAGCTTACGACGAGGGTTCGATTCCCTTCACCCGCTCCAGTCTTCCCCGGAATCTAGCTGCTCTGCTTCAGCCAGTCGATCAGGTCGGCGAAAGGGATCAGCCCGTTGAAGTTGATGCCGCAATGGCCCTCGCTGGACCAGCGCACCTGGCCGGCCAGCGGGTGAAAGCCCTCGAGCGTGATCACCACGTCCTCGCCCGCGCCCGGCGCGTCGTCGGCTTCGGTCTCGATCTTCACGCCGCTCTGCGAGATGTCGCGGGCATGGACCCACCAGGTCCGGCTGCCGGCGCGCAACGTGGCCATGCGGTCGATCTCGACGCGTGGCGTGCGCGGCCGCCAGTTCGTGTCATTGCCCTGCGGCGCGGCGAGCAGTTCGGCGACGTCGACCGGCGTGTCGAACTGGACGCCGGCATTGCCGCTCCGCGTCCAGACCACGCGGCCGGTTACCGCCTGGCTGGTCTTCAGCTCGACCGAGACGCGCTGGCCGGGGGTGAGCGGACTGTACACATGGGCGAGCACGCCGCCGGCGGAGATGTTGCGGATCAGGCAGAGCTCGCGGCGGCCGTCGACGATCACCGTGCCGACGCGCAGGATCTTGATGTGACGCTCGGCGGTGCGGCGTTCCGGCGGCTGCGGGACGTCGTTGGAAAAGGAGAAGCCGGTCTCCACGACGCGATCCTCTAGGTACATCTTTCCGTTCCCTGTTCGAGAGCTTTGGCTCTTCGATCGGGGCCGTCTTGCACCCAAAAGGATTTAAGAAGCCCTTACTTGACCCCCCGTTTGACCCGCACTCCTGGTGAATGTTTCTTCACCAAGAATAGGCATTTTGGTCACTGCGCCGGACCGTGGCGGGGCGTTCACCTGATGCTTACGCTTTCTGTTTAGGGCGCATTTGCCATGAACGCGCCGCTTCCCTCCGATCTCGCGATCGATCCCCAGGCCCGCCCCTATGACCCGCGCCCCCGCTCGGCGGTGAGCGCGATGACGGGCGTGGTCGGCCTTGCCGGCCTGTTCGCCTGGACCGCGGTGGCGCGCATCTACGGCATGGTCGGGCCGCTGGCCTCGCTCTGCGCCTTGCTGGCCTGCGGCGTGCCGATGGTGCTCTGGGCGATCTTCGTCGACAAGGTGCACCGCAACCCCTCGACCGGCATCGACTGGGACAGCCCGCCGCGGCCGCTCAGGGAGATCGCCGACATCAGCATCGCCAAGATCGCCGGCCTCTGGGGCATCTGGGCGATCATCGGCGGGCTCTATTGCGTCGGCCGCTGGTATTGGGACGGGCAATATCTCTTCGCCATGTATGTGCTGGGCTACGGCATCGTGCCGGTGCTTCTGCTCTCCGTGCCTTATGTCTTCTGGCTTGACCGGCGGCTGAAGGAGCCGAAGGACGGCGCCTGGCATTTCGGGCAGCTGCTGATCGGCCGTCCCGACCGCGCCGACAAGAAGCAGCTCGCCGATTTCTATCGTGCCTGGGCGGTGAAGGGCTTCTTCCTCGCTTTCATGATCTCGATCGTGCCCGGCAATTGGTGGGACGCGATCATCGCCTCGCCCGAGCAGATCACCGAGAGCCCGGTGCGGATGGCCGCCTGGCTGATCTCGGTCATGTTCATGATCGACGTGACCTTCGCGACGGTCGGCTATGTGCTGACCCTGAAGCCGCTCGACGCCCATATCCGCCGCGCCAATCCGTTCGCCGCCGGCTGGGTGGCTGCCCTGATCTGCTACCCGCCCTTCATCCTGATGAACGATGGCGGCCCGCTCGATTATTCGCCGGGCGGCCAGGCCTGGGATTACTGGCTGCAAAATTATCCGGTGGTGATGGCGCTCTGGGGCGTGGTGCTGGTCGTGCTCACCGGGATTTACGCCTGGGCCACGGTCGCCTTCGGCATCCGCTTCTCGAATCTCACGCATCGCGGGATTCTGACCAACGGGCCTTATGCGCTGACCCGGCACCCCGCCTATGTCTCGAAGAACCTGTTCTGGTGGCTGTCGGCCTTGCCCTTCCTGGCGACGACCGGGTCCTACACGGACATGATCCGCAACACCGCGATCATGGCGATGGTCAGCGGCGTCTATTACTGGCGCGCGAAGACCGAGGAGAAGCATCTCTCCGAGGATCCGGCCTATGTCGAATATAGCGAATGGATGGACCGCAACGGCCCCGTGACGCGCTTTCTTGCGGGCTTCCGCCCAGGTGGCCCGCGACGGGACCGGCCCGAAGCCGATCCCGTCGCCGCCGAGTAGAGCTTACTCGCTGATCCGCAGCGTGTAGGCGCCGCGCCCGTCATTGCCGAGCGAAGTCACGCGGACGATATAATCGCCCCCCGTCTCCGCCTTGAAACGCAGCATCGAGTTCAGCGAATTGCCGCCATCGTCGTTCGAGGCCAGCGTCTCCTCGGTGTCGCGCTTGTCGACCGCCATCACCTGCACGACCGCGTCAAAATTCTCCGCGTCGAGCGCGATGAACCGCTCCTGGCCCGCCGCGAAGCGGACCAGATAGTCGTCGACCCGCGCGCCGTTGCCGGCCTCGCCATCGCTGCTGGTCAGCGCGCCCGCGTAGACTTTCCAGACCATCGCCTGCTGGCGGGTGAAGGCGGTGAGCGGCGCGGGCAGCGGCGGCGCGAGCTCGGCGCTGGCCGTATAGGCGCCGGTGCCATCGCTCGCGACCGAGGCGACGCGCAGGACGTAGGTCCCGGCAGTCTCGGGCACGAAGGAGATGCGCGAATTCAGCCCGTCGCTGTCGTCATTCTCCGCGACCGGATTGAGCTCGCCGTCGCGATAGAGGCGCGCAACCGGGTCGAACGCGCTGCTGTTCACCCGGATGACGACGCGGCGCCCGGCCTCCAGCCGGAGCACATGCTCGTCATAATGGCTGCCCTGCGTCGGCGTCGGGCTTTCGGCGTCGGTGTGCGCCGAGGCCATCTCCCGCTGGTCGCTGGCCTCGAGGCGGCCGGAGCCGCGCCACGGCACGGACTGGGCGGGCGGGAGAGGCGGCAAGGTCGCGACGCCCGCCGTATAGGCGCCGCGCCCTTCCGGGGCGAAGGCGAGCACGCGCAGCGTGTAGGCGCCGCTCTCGGTCGGGGTGAAGGTGATCCGCGGGTTCAGGCCCTCGCCATCGTCATTCTCGGCGACGGCGGTGGTCGAGCCCTGCCGGTAGAGGCGGGCGACCGGATCGAAGACGGTGGAGTCGACCGAGATGCGGTAGCGCGTCCCGGCTTCCAGCTGCAGCGTGTGATCGTCAAAGCGACGCTGCTCGTCGCCGGTGCTGTCGCTGTCGGTCAGTTCGCCCGCGCCCGACCAGGGCGACTGCGCCGAGGCCGGCGCGGCGATGAGGGTGAACGCCATCGCGGCCACCGAAGCAGTCCAGAACTTCCGCATGTTAGATAACTCCCCGTCGAAATCGTTGGCACGATGAACCGTGCCGAATCAGCGATAGACCGTTCATGCTTGCGCCGAAATGAACCGCCTCGCAAGGCGATTGAAAGAAACCGGGCGCCGCGGGGCGGGGTTATTTGCCGGCAAACCGGTCGGCGGCGCGGATCAGGCCGTCAAGGACGCCGGGCTCGGTGAAGAGATGGCCGCCGTCGGGAACGATCTGCAGGTCGACCTCCGGCCAGACCTGCTTCAGATCCCAGGCGGAGACGGGCGGCGTGCACATGTCGTAGCGGCCCTGGACGATCACGCCGGGAATGTCCTTCAACCGGTGGGCGTTGGCAAGCAGCTGGCCTTCCTCGAGCCAGCCTTTGTGGACCATATAATGATTCTCGATCCGGGCGATGGCGATCGCGAATTCGTCTCCCGTATGCTCCTCGATGACGTGGGGGTCGGGGAGCAAGGTGACGGTCTCCGCCTCCCATTTGCTCCAGGCCTTGGCGGCCTCCAGCCGCACCGCCGCGTCGTCGCTGGTCAGGCGCTGCTGGTAGGCGGTGACGATGTCGCCGCGTTCGCTCTCCGGGATCGGCGCGAGGAAAGCGCCCCATTTGTCCGGATAAACCTCGGACGCACCGAACTGGTAGAGCCAGTCCAGCTCCTTCTGGCGGAACAGGAAGATGCCGCGGAGCACCAGTTCGGTGGTCCGGTCCGGATGGGTTTGGGCGTAGGCGAGCGCCAGCGTCGAGCCCCAGGAGCCGCCGAACACCATCCATTTCTCGACGCCGACATGGGCGCGCAGCCGCTCCATATCCTCGACCAGGTGCCAGGTCGTGTTCGCCTCCAGGCTCGCATGCGGCGTGGAGCGGCCGCAGCCGCGCTGGTCGAACAGGGTGACATTGAAGCGCGTCGGGTCGAACTGGCGGCGATGATCCGGGCTGCAGCCGGCGCCCGGCCCGCCATGCAGCATGACCACCGGCTTGCCCTCCGGATTGCCGCATTGCTCCCAGTAAAGGACGTGGCCGTCGCCGACGTCGAGGCGGCCGGTCCGGTACGGCTCGATCGGCGGATAGAGGGTGCGGCGGTCGGCGAAACGGGCATCGGCCATAACATGCGCTCCTGAAGGCGGGCGGGTGCTACCAAATCGGGCGGGGCGGGCGCTATAGCTTTCGCATGATCCCGCTTCCGTCAAAGCTGAAGGAGACACTGGCGCGGCTCGCTGGCCGGCGGCCGCCGCCACGCCGGCTCGATCCCGCGAGCCTGCCGAAGGGCGCGGAGGCGTGGCTCTGCGCCGACAACCCGGCCCTGCGCGACCTGGAGACCCGCTACGCGGCGATGGATGCGGCGGTGACGACGCCCGTCCTCTGGAATGCCGGCCGGCTGTCGGCCGAGGATTTGCTCTGGTTCCGGGCCGACAATCATTTCGTCTGGCAGCAACGCGGGCCGAACAAGACGCGCCGCGCCTACCGGTTGACCGCGCGCCATCTCGACACGGCGGGGCTCGGGCCATTGCTCGACCGGCTCGGCGAGGACGGGGCGTTCGGCGCCTTCACGATGGACGTGGACGGGCGGATCGTGTCGCGCGACTTGCTCGATTCGGCGGGGGAGATCGACTTCCTGAGGCGTCATGCGGGGCTCGGCGCGCGGGACCTCAACATCCTCGATGTCGGCGCCGGCTATGGCCGGCTCGCCTGGCGGATCGAGCAGGCGACCAAGGGCGGGACCCGCATTCTCGCGACCGATGCCTATGCGAAGTCGAGTTTCATCGCGGAGGCCTGGCTGAAGCAGTGCGGGGCGAAGCGGGCGGAAATGGTGCCGCTGGATGCGGTCGAGGCTTTGCTCGCCGGCACGCGCATCGACGTGGCGGTCAACGTCCACAGTTTTTCCGAATGCCGGCCCGAGGCGATCGCCTGGTGGGTGGAGAGGCTGGCGGCGGCGGGCGTGCCGAAGCTGCTGGTCGTGCCCAATGAGGGGCGAAGCGGCGGCGCCCGCTGCGAGACCAATTTGGGCGAGCCGATGGCGCCGATCTTCGCCCGTTTCGGCTATCGCCCCGCGGTCGCGGAGCCGCGTTATGCGGATCCAGAGGTTCAGAAGAAGGGTGTCGACCCCACCTGGCTGCATCTGTTCGGGCGGGCATGACCGGCGCGCGTCCCCTCGTTTCGGTGATCGTCCCGGCCTTCAACGCCGAGGCGACCCTGGCCGACGCGCTCCGGTCGGCGCTGGCGCAGAGCTACGACAATGTCGAAATCATCGTGGTGGACGACGGCTCGACCGACCGCAGCGCGGAGGTGGCCGCGGGCTTTCCGGGCGTGACCCTGATCCGCCAGGCCAATGCCGGCGTCGCCGCCGCGCGCAATGCCGGTATCGCGGCCAGCACAGGCGAATGGCTGGCGCCGCTCGACGCCGACGATCTCTGGCACCCGACGAAGCTCGAAAAGCAGGTGGCGGCCGCGCTCGCCGCGCCCGGGCCGCCAGGCTTCGTCTATTGCTGGCTGCGCCTGATCGACCGCGAGGGACGGATCATCGGCTCGGGCGCCCGCGAGCAGTTTGAAGGCCGCATCATCCATCGGCATCTGCTCCGGAATGTCACCGGCGGGGGCGGGCAGGCCCTGTTCCGCCGCGAGGCCGTGCTCGCGCTGGGCGGCTATGACGAGAGCCTCGAGAGCTGCGAGGACATCCTCCTCCAGTTCCAGCTCGCCGCGCGCCATCCGGTCGCCTTCGTCCCCGAATATCTGACCGGTTACCGCCAGATTGCGGGCCAGATGACCGCGAACCGCGACTCGATGCTGCGCGGCTGGCGGCAGGTGAGGCGGCGGTTGCGGGCCACCTGCCCGGGCGTGCGGCATGACTATGACCGCTGGATGGACGCGCGGCAGCACTATTTCGCTTTCCTGGCTGACCGGGCGGCGGGACGGCGGGCAGCGGCGGTCCGCCGGCTCCTGCAGGCGCTCGGGAAAGACCCGCGCTGGACCTGGGGTCAGCTGCGCCTGGCGCTGGCCCGCCGGCGCGCCGGGCCGCAACAGCCGGTCGAAAAGCCCGGCTTTCTCGAGGTCGACCCCAACGCCCCGATCGGCGGGGACCCGCTCGCCCAATCGAAGCCTGCGCTCCGGCTACGCGCGCTGGAGCGGAAGCGGCTGGCGAGGCTGGAAGTTCTGGACCGGGCCTAGAAGCTCTGCTCGGCGTAGATGCGGCTGATGTCGCCGTTCCACGCGCCATTGTAGAGGTCGAGCAGCCGTTCCGCCGGGGTGCGGTTCGCGGCGAGGATTTCGCGCAGCGGATCG
>Ga0268266_10000516_pt1:0-45000 | contig 54475 bp, 42 predicted proteins | sample KBSS13metaG_FD_190356 | JGI IMG/M metagenome (GOLD analysis project Ga0268266, IMG submission 190356) | Switchgrass rhizosphere microbial communities from Kellogg Biological Station, Michigan, USA - KBS S1-3 metaG (SPAdes) (version 2) | ecosystem: Host-associated > Plants > Roots >...
CCGGCAAGCGACGCCATCGCCGTGCCGCAGATTCCTATTAGATAAATGTGTTTCCGCATTGCGCCAAAGAAAAGACTAACCTGAAACAGCAGCCGCAAGAAAGCTCAGCTGCGGATTCTTTACATCAGAAAGATCGAGCCGCGCTGGAACTCCCAGCGGCAACGTGCGATTCGCTCCGTCCACGTGCCCGCAGCGCAGGCCGATCGCAACCGGCCCGGGAAATCCTCGCAAACCGTGCAGGATCGCTCGTTCCAGCAGATCTCGTTCGTCGTCTGGAACACATTGCGCCATGTCACCAAACACAATGCCGCGAACATCGTCGAGCCTGCCCGAGTACCGCAGATGGAGCAACATACGATCCCACTGGTAAGGCTTCGTGCCGATATCTTCAAGGAACAGCACGCTCTCACAAAGCTGCGGAGCATAAGGCGTTCCAAGTCCCGCCGCAAGAATGGAGATGCAGCCGCCCAGAAGATTGCCCTCTGCAACGCCCGGCTGAAGCACCCGCAGACCATCGGAGGCATCGAGCGACCATGTGCTCGCACCTCCAAGGGCGCTGTGCCAGCTCGCAAAATCCACTCCGCCTTCGCGGGCGAAGTCGGCGGCGGCCATGGGGCCGTAAAAGGTGATCAGATTCGCCTCATTCTGAAACCAGCTATGCAGCGAAGTGTGATCGCTGTAGCCAATGAAAGCCTTTGGATTGGAGCGGATCAGATTCGCATCCAGATGAGGCAGAAGCTCCGCCGAGCCCCATCCTCCACGCACGCAAAGAACTCCATCCACCTCCGGATCGGCAAAGGCCCAGTGCAGATCCTCCAGCCGCTCAGTGAGCGTTCCAGCGTAATACAACGGACCTCCACCGAACGCATGCTTGCCCAACTTAACGCGATATCCCGCGGCCTCTACCGCAGCCAATCCTTTTTCAACCAGCTCGCGCTTCGGGGTGCTCGCAGGCGAGATCACGGCGAGAGTCGCTCCTGGCCGCAGAGCAGGCGGTCGAGTGTAGACGCGTCTCACATCGCTCACAGACCCGCAGCCTCGCCACGGCAGATGATCTCGGCAGGCCCCGTCAGCCGCATCCCCTGATCGTTCGCCAGCCACACCGTCCGCTGCGCACCACCCTCGGCCACGGCCTTGAGCTCGCGGCTCACTCCCCGAAGTGCCATAGACGCTGCGGAGGACGCGCACGTGCCCGTCCCCGATGAGGTCGTCGGCCCGCATCCACGCTCGAAGATGCGGAAGGCGATCTCACCCTCCGAGAGCACCCTCACAAACTCCACGTTGGTTCCATGCGGAAACAGTGGACTCACGCTGATCTGTTGACCCAGCGTCTGCCACGACAGGCCGTGAGCGCTAAAGTCCTCCGACTCCACGAAGATCACGAAATGCGGATTCCCTACATTGACCATGGCTCCCGCGACATTGCCGACGCCGGGAAGATCGATCACGCGCTCCATCACACGCGGAATCCCCATCTCGCTCTCGATCAGATAAACCGGATCGGCGTCTTCGACCACCCGGCAGTGTCGAGGACCGCCATGTGTACCGAGCACAACATCATCCAGCCCTTCCGAACCTGCCAGCCATGCAGCCACACAGCGGGTTCCATTGCCGGACAACTCGGCCTCACTGCCATCCGCATTGAACAGCCGCAGAAAAAACTCGCCATTTGGCCTGCGCTCCAGGAACTCGATTCCATCGGCGCCAATGCTGGTGTTGCGACTGCACAGTTTCCGTGCCAACGCCGCATGCTGCCGCGCAGCTACCGTCTCTTCGAGGATCAAAAAATCATTTCCGCAGGCATGTGCCTTTACAAAGGGAATCATGGGTGTGTCTTTATTCTTCCTCAGGATCGCCAAAGACGACAACCTGTTCCGCACCTTCGCTGGCGCGAAGCTCGCGAATCAGCTCGACGTGGCGTCGCCTTGCGGCGGGAACTGTAAACGTCATCCTCTCGAATCCATCAACGCTATCCCGATCTGCGATGTTAAGCCTAATTCCCATTCGATCGAGCACGCCGAGCACAGAGACATACATCGCCTTCTTATCCGATCCTCGCACCTCGTAGAGCATGGTGATATGTTTCCAGCCGGCCCGCGATTCCACATAGCCGACAAAAGCGAGGGTAAAAAGCCCAATGAACGTCGCCAGAACCGCTTCGATATAGAGACCTGCACCACAGGCCATTCCGATGGATGCGACTACAAATACCGTGGCCGCGCTGGTCAGGCCCATCACTCGATCGCGTGTATGGAGAATGATTCCGGCGCCAAGAAACCCGATTCCCTGCACGATATTGGATGCGACCCTCCCCTTATCCGGATTCCCTTCGCCCGCCAGTACACCAGAGAGGAACGTGAAGAAGGCGCAGCCCATGCATATCAGCAGATTCGTTCTCAGGCCAGCGGCCTTATGACGACGCTCTCGCTCAGTCCCAACGATACCGCCCAGCAGACAGGCCAGCAGCAGTCGCGCGGCGGTACCGGTCGACAGCAGCTCCTGATCGATCCGACTGAAGTTGAATTGAGGAAGCAGCATTTTCGATCTGCGAGAGATAGTAGCACCTACTCCCGCCTATGCCCTCAAAAGTGCGAAGAGCGGTATACGCGAGCACACGCCTGGCCGGAAGTACATAAGACCACAAGCTCGTTCAAATCCGCCGGATGCGCGGCCACCGCAGCCGCTACGGGATCGCCCTCGATGGCGACCACGTAAGCTGCATGCGTCGCCGGATCGGCCAGAGCGGCCTTCCACGAGTCGTAGTCGGTCTCGCTCAAGGTCTGCTTCAACGGAATGCCCGCACGCTGCAGCGCTCCTACGTGATCGGAGTTGTACATCAGAATCGGCGAACCTTGCGGAAACGTCTTCAGCTCGTTCGCAAGGGCCTGCTCAAACGCGATCCGAGTAGTCGAGTTGACCATCGCTTCCTTCAGAACCAGAGGAACCTTGTACATCATCACGATCGTGTTGATCGCAATCAGCAATAAGGCGATCGGGGTCATCAACCGCGCCGCCAATGGCTGCGAACCGGCCCAACGATGCTGCAGCCATCCAGCCGCGATAAAACCGAAGATGGCAAAGGCGGGCAACATCTCCACTCCATACCGCGAGTTGTAGTACGAGTGCGGAAACAACGGAGGAATGAAGATCGGAATCGAGCCGTACGCGATGGAGTAGATATAAAACGGAAGCGGAAACCAGAGCAGCGTTGAAGCCAGCTCCAGCCTTTTACGAATAGCAAGAAAGAGTCCCGCAATCGCGATCGCCGCGACGATAAATCCTGTCTCCAACATTGCCGCATCGAGCTGCGAGGTTCGAAGATAAAGCATCGCCGCCCAAAACGGATTATGCCAGCCGGGATGCGGAGAGCCCGATTTCGACGTGCGCTGCTCGATCGCCAAAGCGGAGTACGGCCCTCGCATAAAGTCCAGCGGGTCATGGAAGAAGTGTTGGTTATACGCAAACCAAGCAATCGGACCGGCAATCGCCAGGATCGTGAAAACCGCAAAACTGACGGTTACGCGCGATCTAATCTTTTCTGCGCGAAAGAGACTCCAGGCAACGACACACCATACCGCTGCTCCAAAGATCCAGCCATCGTAACGTGTCAGGACCGCCGCCAGAATCAACAGGCCAAGCGCGATCAATCTGCCGCTCACTGCGGCGACACGATTCTCGCGGATCGCGGTCAGGCATTCCATCGTGAGCAAAGTCGCCCAGATCACGATCGCTAGAAACAGCGGCTCGGTCATCGCCGTGGTCGACAGATAAAGCAGATTGGGATTCAGGCCATAGAAGGCCGTAGCCACCACCGCCCATTGCGGAGCCATCACTCGTCGCGCCAGCCGGTAGAATCCGGCAGCACCAAGGATGTAGCACAGCAGCGACGGCCATGTTCCGGCAAGACCGTTCTGCCACCACTCCATCTTCTGAACAAACGGCAGCATCAACAGATGCGGCAGCGGAAGCCACACGCCTCCCAGCTGAATCAATCCTGGATTTCGAGTGTCGAGAATACGACGAGCGATGCCCAGGTGGGCCACCGCATCTCCGTAGAGAAGAAGATAGTCCCGTCCCATGCACACGATCAGCGCGATAAACGCGACTGCGACGGCAGCAATCGCGACCGGCATCGCTTCTTCGCGTTTAGAGGGGCGAACCTCGAAGTTGAGGGCAAGAGGTTCGCCGGTCTTATCGCCGCGAAGACTTCGTCTACGAGCTCGCGTACTCAAGGTGTGAGATCTCCTTGAATAACCGGAACCGCTCGTCGATCTCCTCACGGCTCACGTTCTGAAGGCGCTCGGTACCGAATCGCTCCACAGCGAACGAGCCCATTACACCGCCGTAAAACATTGCGGTACGGAAGACGGACGGGGTCAGCTCAGGTTGAGAGGCCAGGTATCCATAAAATCCCCCGGCGAAAGAATCGCCAGCGCCAGTCGGGTCAACGACCTCCGCGAGCGGCAGCGCCGGAGCACGGAAGGGATGGCAGGCGCGAACGCCGTGCGAAAAGGAACGATCGCCGAAAAACGCCGTCGCTCCATACTCGCCGTGCTTCACGATCAGCGTCTTCGGTCCCATCTCCAGAACCTTGTTTGCGGCGAGGACCAGGTTGGGATCCCCGGCCAGCATCCGGGCCTCGCCGTCGTTGATCAGCAGTACATCCAGCTCACGCAACACCTTGGCAAGATTCTCTCTGTGATCCGCGATCCAGTAGTTCATGGTGTCGCCGCAGACCATGCGAACGTTCGACATCTGGCTGCGCACACGAGCCTGCAGGACCGGATCGATGTTGGCGAGAAAGAGAAACTCGCTATCTCTGTATGCCTCAGGAATCTTCGGCTCGAACGTCTGAAAGACGTTGAGATCCGTTCCCAGAGTCTGCGCCTCGTTCAGGTTCTGAACGTAAGATCCAGTCCAGTGAAAGCTCAGGCCATCCGCGTGCTCGATTCCACGCGTATCGATACCGCGCTTGGTGAAGACCGCCTCATGCTCGGCGGTAAAGTCCTTCCCCACCACGGCGATCACACGAACATCGGTAAAGTAGCTTGCAGCCAGGGCAAAGTGTGTAGCCGCGCCACCCAGGCAATTGGCTACCGATCCGCTTGGAGTTTCGATGCTGTCGAATGCGACCGATCCTACGACAAGTATGGACAAAGGAAATCCTTCTTTCTAAGAGTGGAATAAGAGTTCTGAAGCTTAGAGATATCTCTTCAACAGCAAAGACAGCTTCTTCTGGATCTCGGCCGGAATCACCTTCCGATCGGTGAGGATCGCGTGCTTCAGAGCATCGCCACACGCGCAGGTCTTCTCCTGTGGCAACGCCGCTACGGCGGCGCGAATCACTTTTTCAGCGTTCGCAGAGTTCTGATGCATGACAGCGACGATCTGGTCGACCGTGACGTCATCGTGCCCTTCACGCCAGCAGTCATAGTCGGTCACCATCGCCATCGTGGCGTAGCAGATCTCCGCCTCGCGGGCTAGCTTGGCCTCCTGAAGATTGGTCATTCCGATCACATCGGCGCCCCAGCTGCGATAAAGATTCGATTCAGCCCGCGTGGAGAACTGCGGCCCTTCCATGCAGACGTATGTGCCTCCGCTCTTCCCGACAACCCCTACCGCGTCGCAGGCCTTCTGGAATGTGGCCGACACCGTTGGGCAGACAGGATCGCCGAAGGCGACGTGCGCCACAATACCCTCGCCAAAGAAGGTCGAAGTACGCGCGAAGGTACGGTCGATGAACTGATCCGGCATCACGAAGTCGGTAGGCTTGTGCTCCTCCTTGAGCGAGCCTACCGCAGAGACAGAGAGAATCCGTTCCACTCCAAGCGTCTTCATGGCGTAGATGTTGGCGCGGAAGTTCAGCTCGCTCGGCAACAGGCGATGTCCTCGTCCGTGCCTCGCCAGAAACGCCACCTTACGGCCTTCGAGCTCTCCCAACACGAAAACATCTGAAGGATCACCAAATGGTGTGGACACCCACTCTTCGACAACGTTCGTCAACCCTGGCATGCCATACAAACCGCTGCCGCCAATGATTCCAATCTCTGCCTTCTTCAAATTCAGGTCCCTTTCTTACTGCGCGGGCTCAGACGAATGAGGCCCTTCAAAAGTATATCGTCCAAGCGTGGCCGGCTTCATCACCCCATAGCCTCCCAGCAGACGCGACAACGAGAGAGACGGCTCTCCTCCCAACTGCGCGGTGCGCAACGGCCCCTGAGCCTGCACACCGGCGATGCTGTCTCTCAATTTACGTGCGAGCGCCAGATCGAACCCTTCGCTTACGAAGACAGTCGACCCGGAGATAGAGAGCAGTACATCTCCCTCATTCGTCGTGTAGATCTGCTCACTGTCCCCTACCTCATCCTTCTGCCGGCGCGTCACATTCGAGTACTTCCGCGGAATCTGCGCGCCGTAGATACGCAGGAACGTGCTCGCCGAATCGGCGTTCTTCCACCGCGAGTAGTAGAACAACCCCAGCGAGGCGGTCGTCTGCTTCTCGGCTCCGTTCGCTGCCTTGCGCTGTGCAGCATAGTAGATTCCTCCGTCCCACGCCGGAGAGAGGCCTTCGGCCATCTCGTGTCCGCCAAACAGCTCCGCAAGAATCCGCACATCCAGCTCGCCCATCACGCCCAGATCGTACGGCTCCCAATCCGCATCGATCAGCGGATGAATATCCGGCATCCTCAGCACCGGAACCGGAGTATGAGTCATGTACTGTTCCGGGTGCAGGATCTCGAAGCTCGACGAAGGCGGATTAGCCAGCACGCCCGCAAAGGCGGCGTCCTTCCCACCCTTCACCAGAACCGCATGCTCGAAGTTCAACCCATCGCTGTAAGGAAACAGTAGCGACTCCTGCAGCAGCAGTGGAGCACGCGCCAGCACCGGCGATCCCGTCGTATCTCCCACCATGCTCTTCAGGCGTGACATCATCTCCGCAGGAGCATCGGCCAGCGTCTTCCCCGAAGGCTGCAGCGTGTAGTCGATGAACGTCGCCATGGCCTGCCCTTCGGCGACAGCCTCGCGGGCGGTGTCGGCCTCGTCCACCTGCAGGTGGCGATTGTCGTCCTGCACATTGTGAGAGACGCCTTCCAGGCTCACATCCGACCACTTGGTCAGATCCGCCTTCTGATCCTGAAGCGCATGGGTCAGCTCGTGCGCCAGCACCGGCTTCTGCTCATCCGGCTCAATCCAGTCCAGCAGGTTCACCGTCTTGCTCTTGTTGTCGTAGAAACCGGCGATCTGTTCCGTCAGCAGCGACAGCAGAAACGGACGCAGATGAAAGTCGCGATCCAGAAGCCCGAACTTCTTCAGCACCAGTTCCGAGCGCTCCATCCTGCGCTCGCTCTCATCTTCCTCAAACTTCTTCTTCAGATACTTCGTAACTTCTTCGCGTGAGATCAGCTTGCGCTTCACACTATGCTGGATCGGAAGCTTGGTATCCGTGCTGACAAAGTTCAGAATCTGGTCGACGGAGCGAAATAACTCCTTCGCCTGCTCCTTGGTCATGGGAGGATGCGGCTTATTGTTGTCTTCGTTGCCCTGCCCGGGAACCTGAGCCACGGCAATCAGGGACCAACTCGCAAAAAAAACCGTCCCGGCGGTCCGCCATCCTATCCGCCTGCTCTTTCCGCCTACTATCCTTCGCTGCAAACCTGCCTCTCGATCCGACCGCTATAATCAAGTGTACGCAGAGTCCGCTCGCTTCGTCGCGCGATGACGCCTATGACACTGGCAGCCACCTCCAACACGGCCCCCGCTACCACCCCAGGCGTTCCGGCTTCCAGCTCCCATCTGCAATTGAATGCGCTTTTGCAGGGAGCCGCAGTCGCTTCCCTGGATCAGACAGGGTGGATCCGCGTCACCGGCTCAGATCGCGTCCGCTGGCTCAATGGCATGGCGACCAACTCCGTTCAGGACCTGGCCACCAGCACCGGAGCCTACAGCTTCTTTCTAAACGCACAAGGACGAATCCAGGGCGACGGCAACATCTTCGCGGCCGCGGACGAGGTCTTCATCGAGACCAGCCGCCAGCAGATCTCCACCCTGATCCCCTATCTCGACCACTACATCATCATGGACGACGTGGAGCTCGCCGACATCAGCGATTCTCGTCACGGATTGACCGTCCTCGGACCGCAGGCGGCCTCGCTCCTAGCGCAGCTCGGCATCGTTACAGAGGGATTAAACGAGCTTGAGATCCGCACCCTCCCCTGGAGCTCCGCCACCCTCACTGTTGTTCGCGCGCACGGGCCGTTCGTTCCGCGATTTGAAGTATGGGCAGAACGTGCTGAGGATATCCTCCATCTGCAAAAAGCTCTTACGGCAGCGGGTGCCGTCCCATGCGACACCCAGGAACTGAACTGGCTTCGCATCCTTGAAGGAACCTCCCTGTACGGCACCGACATTCGTGACCGCGACCTTCCCCAGGAGACCAATCAGACCCGCGCTCTGCACTTCAACAAAGGCTGCTATCTCGGGCAGGAGATCGTGGAACGCATCCGTTCTCGCGGCAACGTTCACCGCACCTTCACCGCGTTCCTTCTCGAAGGTGCGCTTCCCGAACCCGGTGCTGCTCTGGAATCCGCCGGCAAACCGGTCGGCGAGCTCACCAGCATCGCGGCAGTCCCTCTTCCCGGCAGCTATGGTCCGAACCTGCAGCGTGCACTCGGCTATATCCGGCGTGAGGCCCTCGAACGTAAGGAGCCCATCCAGTACCCGGGTGGAACAGCTCATCCGGCTACATCGCCCTTTTCCGCGGCGGAGATCGAATCATCCGCCCCTAGCATCTGATTTTTTTTGAGAGAGATCGATTATGTCTGAGCAAAATAAGCCTTTTGTCGTCACCGATCGCCGCAAGTTCAACATGGAAGGCGACCTCCGCCCCGATGCCGACCCGACTCCAGAGCAGGATGAGCGTGAGACAGCCCAGACTGCCGGACCGATCGACATCCCTGCCGCCGCAGTTGCCGACAATCAGGCACAAGAGGCAGCGGCTGAAGAGGATCTGGGAGATATTCCTCCCAGCCCCACAGCAGAGCAGATGGAGCAGTCACGCGCTGCTTATGAAGCAACCGCTGAACGCCTCGACACTGCCATCCGCGCCGCCAACCCCGGTGCCGATCACCCGCCCGCGATGAACTTCGAGACCCTGGTCCAGTCCATCTACATGACGACCATCGTCCAGCTCGGCGGAGCCACTCCCGAAGGACAGCAGCCCCAGGTCGATCTGATGGGCGCACGTCAGAGCATCGACATGCTCGGCATTCTGGCGGAAAAGTCCAAGGGAAACCTGTCGGAGTCCGAAGAGCGCCTTCTCGACAGCGCAGTCTTCGAACTGCGTATGGGATTCCTCGAAATCACCCAGGCGCTGGCCCGCTCTGCAGCCGCTAAAGGTCCCGGCATCCCTAACCCTGGAAAACCGAGCATTGTGCGCTAAATGCGTTCTAACGTAGAAACGCCGCGAAAAGAATGGCCCGTTTTCTCGTAAGGAAGATGCTTCAAACGGTCACGGATTGAAAACCTCAGGAGAACCGCACTCGCGAATGGAGGCGACCCTCACCTTCCTTGGTACCGGCACCTCAATGGGTGTCCCTACGCTTGGTTGCGACTGCGCCGTGTGCGCCTCGGCGGTCTCTCCTCATGGCGATCCGCGCAACCGCCGCACGCGCCCCTCGCTTCGCCTCGCCTACAACGACCGCGTTGTCCTCGTCGATACCGGTCCGGACTTTCACGCGCAGGCCGTCCGCGAGAACATTCGTCACGTCGACGCCGTTCTTTATACCCACGGCCACGCCGACCACATTCTTGGTTTTGACGATCTGCGGCCTCTCAGCTTCCGGCTGAAGGAGAACCTTCCGCTCTACGCGGATGAAGAGACCGCGAAGACCCTCACGCGAATCTTCGACTACACCTTCAGCACCCGCGAACGTTACTCCACAGCCGCACGCGTCGCCATCCATCCCCTCGATGAAAGCTCTCCCGGAGCCGGGGTCGATCTCTTCGGTGCATGCTTCCAGAGGATTCCCGTCACGCACGGCAACCAGACCATCACCGGCTACCGCTTCGGCTCCGCTGCCTATCTCACCGACATGAGCGACATCCCTCCCGAAAGCATTCCGCTGCTCCAGGACCTCGATATCCTCATCCTCGATGCGCTGCGACGTCAGCCGCATCCAAGCCACTCCCATCTCGAACGCTCTCTGGCTTATGTCGAACAGCTCAAGCCTCGCAGAGCCTTCTTCACTCACATAAGCCACGACCTCGATCACGCCCCCACAGAGGCAGAGCTACCGCCTCATGTGAGGCTTGCTTACGATGGTCTTCAGCTCACCTTCGAGATCGCCTGATGCCGAGCACCATCACCCATCGCATGCAGATCTATCGCTCTCTCTCCGAGCTTCCAGCCCCGTTCGGTCCCACCGTCGCCACCATCGGCAACTTCGATGGCGTTCATCGCGGACATCAGTGGGTTATTGGAGAGGTCATCGCCCAGGCTCGCGCGCGCAAGGCTCTCTCGCTCGCCATCACCTTCGATCCTCATCCTGCTCACGTGCTTCATCCCGAGACCGGCAGGCCGCTCATCACTCCTCTGGCTCAGAAGCTGGACCTGCTAGCCGCCACGGGACTCGATGCCACGCTGGTGCTTCCCTTCACCCATCAGCTGTCGTTGATGACCGCGCGCGCCTTTGCCACCGATGTACTCAAACAGCGGCTCGGCATCGTCGCTCTGCATGAAGGTGAGAACTTCCGTTTCGGGTACCGCGCCGAGGCCGGAGTCGAGTCGCTTGAAGTTCTGGGCCGCGAGCTCGGCTTCGACGTCTCCATCTACTCCCCGCAAATGTTTCGCGGAGAGCCAATCTCCTCAACGCGCATTCGCGATCTTATCGCCGCCGGGAATGTGCCTGGCGCGCGCGCGCTTCTCGGCCGCCCGTTCGCCATCGACAGCACGCCTGCTCCGGGCCGTGGCTACGGAACCCGTTACACCGTTCCGACTATCAATCTGGCTCCCTACCGGGATCTCATTCCCGCCATCGGCGTCTACGTTACGACCCTCACCGTCGCCGGGGAGCGATTCCAGGCCGTGACCAACGTCGGCAACCGGCCTACCTTCGGGCAGGACTCCTTTACCATCGAGTCCCACCTGCTCAACTTCCACCCCATCGATCTCACCGAAAAGACTCCCCTTGAGCTGGCCTTCCTCCACCGCCTGCGCGACGAGATCAAGTGGCCCTCTCCCGAGGCTCTACGAGAACAGATTGGCCGCGACGTGCGCAAAGCTCAGCGCTACTTCCATCTGTGCGACCTGCTGGCCTCCTAAGGCCATAGCCATGCCTCATCCCTGCCCTTCAGCACTCACTCAAACGGTGTCATCCTGAGCGAAGTCGAAGGATCTGCGGTTTTGCACCTGCACATCCTCCACTTGAGATCCCCACGATCTCCGTCACGTGTCGATATTAAGCTGCCGCGGAGTGCGCACGTTTTCACGCGCGATACGAACTTCATGAATTCGGGCGAGCAAAGCCACGGATAATATCCAAGCGGTTCGCTGGCGCGTTCGGGGACAAAAACTCTGGGATCGTGCTCACGGTACGCCGTGGCCGCCTCAGAAATTCCACAGGCCACTCTGTTATTCGTTCTTCTCTTACATGCTCGTACTTCTCAGGCTCGGGCTCGGCTATGTACTCGGCTTGTCGGATAAGCGCTAGTGGCTTCTCTGCGCCAATGATGCTCTCCGCAAATTCTAGGGCTTCTGCATAAGTTGCGTACGGATAGTAGTAGTCGCTACCTTCCTGCTCATCGGGGGCGCCTCGCTCCGGATGACACCAAACCCGATACTCTAAAACATCATCCCAAACGTAACCTCCGCCTGAACCTGTCACGGCAGGGTAGGTTCCAACAAGGGTAGCGTCGACAGCGTCGGGGTATGCAGGCTCGTTCATGACTCGCTTCGTGAATGCTGAAGTCTTCACAAGATACCGGTTGCCAAGCCAGAAGTCATGATCACGCTTCGAACGCTCTTTTACACGCTGTCTTTCTAGCTCAGTCCATCCTTGACTACCGAGAGCCTGTTACTTCCAATCTAGCGCCACAACCTTCCAGCCACAAAAGGCTGTCACGTCCCAATCACATCCAACCCACTCAAATAAAAGGGCATAGAAAACGCCGTTCAGTTCCCTTAGCCCTGTTAAAAATAGAACCAAGACTAGAAAGCCCGGCGGATCAGCGGGGCTTTTCAGCTTTAATCCATTCTTTTCAAGATCTTATGAATAAGGCCTTTATTTAGAGTATCTTGCGATAGGGTTCCGAAGGTAACTGCAATGGAATGAAGATTTTGCCAACTATCGACGGGGTAGGGTTAATGCGGAGCAGAGCTTCCTGCCGCCTCATGATCCTCGTCGTCTTCCGAAGGCTTCGCGGGTGCAGCCGGTTTGGCTGCGGCAACAACATTGAGCGTCTTCTTCGGGGCTCCTTCAGCCGGGAAGAACTCGTCGGGCTTGTTCGCAATCTCCGCCTTCATGTAGTCCATCCACATGGGGAGGGCGGCTCGCGCTCCGGTCTCCTTCTCGCCCAGGGACTGGCGGTTGTCGAAGCCGATCCAGGTTCCGCAGGTGACGGAGGGCGAAAAACCGATGAACCAGGCGTCGGTGTAGTTGTTCGTGGTGCCGGTCTTTCCGCCAAGAGGATGATTCAGCTGCGAAGCTCGAGCGCCGGTTCCCATGCGAACGACTGCCTGCAGCAACTGCATCATCGTCCGCGCTGTCTCCACCGAGATCACCTCCCGCACGTCGGTCGGTTTCTCATCGAGCGGAAGGCCGTCGGCCTGGGTCACCTTGCGAATGTAGTGAGGCGCAATGCGAATGCCGTCGTTGGGAAAGACGCTGTAAGCTCCCACCTGCTCGTAGAGCGAGATATCGGCCGAACCGAGGGCCACAGGCAGGAACGGAGGAATGTCGCTGGTAATGCCAAAGCGGTGAGCGGTATCGATGACCTTACGGATCCCTACATGGGAGGCCAGCTTCAGAGCAGGAATGTTCCGCGACTCGGCAAACGCGTACAACAACTGCATGGACCCCAGGTAGTTGCCTTCATAGTTATGCGGGGTATAGGGGCCGCTCGGCGTAGGAAAGGTTGTCGGTCCATCCACGATGATGTCGGTCGGCTTTGCACCGGCTTCGATCGCCGTCGTATACACGTAGGGCTTGAACGACGAGCCCACCTGACGCTTTGCCTGGGTGGCACGGTTGAACTGAGACAGCGCGAAGTCGCGCCCCCCGACCATCGAGAGAACCTCTCCGCTCGCGTTGTCGACGGACATCAGAGCTCCCTGCGCCCCGGTGTCCTGCTGGAGAGAAGCCTTCCATGCCCCTCCGGTGCCCGGACCTTCGATCTTCAGGTAGACCAGATCGCCGTTCCGCAGGAAGCTATCGCCCTCGGCAAACTGTGTCCACGCCCAGTCTTCGGAAGTAAGCACGGCGATCTGCGTCCCGAGCTTCACCGTAACGCGCTTGGGCTCGACCGCTGTCACCACGCCATGCACGTAAGTATCTTTCGCAATGGGTTGAACCCAGTCCGGATGCTTGAAGCTCTCTACATCGCCGCCGGCGAGAACGATGTTCGGCAGATCGCCCTTCCATCCCTCGCGGCGCTCGTAGGCTGCGACTCCATCGAGGACTGACTTGTTTGCCACCGCCTGGAGATCGAGATCGAGCGTCGTATAGACCCGCAGGCCGGCTCCGTGAACCTCTTCGACTCCGTATTCCTTCTCGAGCTGCCGCCTTACCTCTTCCACGAAGTAAGGAGCGACGCTGTTGGGCGGTGTCTGGATGTGGAGCCCCAGGGGAGCCCCTTTTGCGGCCTCCGCCTGCTGCTTCGTGATCTTGTCGTCCTGCTCCATCTCGCTCAGCACGAGATTACGGCGCTTGAGCGCACGCTCGGGATAGCGTACGGGAGAGTAATATTCCGGGCCCTTGGGAAGTGCAGCCAGCAAGGCCGCCTCGGGCAGCGTGAGATCGCGCACGTGTTTGTTGAAGTAGTACTCTGAGCCCGCCTCGAACCCATAGGTTCCGCGGCCGAGATAGATCTGGTTCGCGTAGAGCTCGAAGATCTGGCTCTTCGTGAATCTTCTCTCGACCTGCATCGAGAGAATGACCTCCTGGAACTTTCGGCCAAAGGTCTTCTCGTTGGAGAGGAACAGATTTCGCGCCAACTGCATTGTGATCGTGGACGATCCCTGAGTGCGACGCTGATCGTGCAGATCACGATAGGCCGCGCCCACGGCACGCACAAGGTTCACTCCCCAGTTGCTCTCGAAGCTCTTATCTTCGATCGACAGAATGGCGTTCTTGAGAGCGGGAGGAAACTCTGAATAAGGAACTACAACACGACGTTCGAGAGCGAAGGAACCGAAGGGCCGTCCATGAACATCCAGCAGCTCTGTGGTCGTATTGGGTCGATAACGGGTGAGGTCGTCGACCTCGGGAAGGTCGATCGAATAGACCAGCATCAGACCGCACATGGCGCCGAAGACTGCGGACAATCCCAGCAGAACGTAGAAGGTAGCGAGACGGGCTCGCCTGCGACTGGGGTACTCCGGCCCTTCAATCAGCCGATGGAGAAGCCGTTGCCATTCCGGCTGAGAGGCGACCTTCGCAACCTCGTCTTCGCGTCTGAATAAGCTCGGCACTGCCCTTCACCATAGCATGATCCATGCGCCCGGAGCAGGTAACGGCTGTTGAAAGCATTTGATCGCAATCAGCTATAAACGCTGATTGTAAGAGGTTTAGGCGGCCTTGCTCTTCAGCAGATCCAACGCTTTATTCAACTGCTCGTCGACCGTGACGGTGGGCTTCTTCGTCTGCTGCGGCTGCTGCTGGGAATCCGGTGTGGCATCTTCATCGACAGGGCTGTTGTCGTCGATATTGGAGGCCACGAGGACGCCGGGGGTCACTCCCTCGTCTTCCAGCTTTTTGCCGGCCGGCGATTGATACTTGGCCACCGAAAGGATCAGAGCAGCGCCATCGGGAAGTTCAAAGGTCTTCTGCTGCGATCCTTCACCGAAGGTCTTTTCTCCGACCACGTCTGCACGCTTGTTGTCCATCAACGCTGCAGCAACGATCTCAGCCGGACCAGCTGTTCCGCGGTTCACCAGCACAACCAACGGTGAGGTGGCATTGATTGCCTTTGAACCGTCGGCAGCAAAGGTCTGTTTTTCTATCTTCTGCCCCTCGAGGGTCACGATCGTGCCTGACTTCAGGAGGAAGTTTGCCATGCGAATTGCCTCTGCGTTCTCGCCGTCGGCCACATCGCGGAGGTCGAGCAGGATCTTCTTGTTTCCGGCCTTGGACATGCCCTTCAGCTTGTTCTCGATCTGCTGCACATGCTCGTGATCCAGAATGCCCGGCTTCAGATAAAGGATGGAGGAGTTCTCGTACATCGTCTCAGCCACGGGAGGGAGAGGGGTCACGACGCGATTCATCGTGAGCTTCTCAGGAGCTGCTTTACGCGGTCGCACGACCGAAAGGGAAAGCTCACTTCCTGGAGCACCTTCAAGCATCAGCCGAATGACTGCGAGGGAGATATCGCGAGTGTCCTGGTTGCCGATCGCCTCGATAATATCGCCATCGTTCAGATTCGCCTTGTCGGCAGGGCTTCCTGGCACGACGGAGACAACAGTCGCATATCCCCAACGCTTGGAGACGTTGATTCCGACCTGCGCCTTGCCACCCCTGTCGGCCTTGAAGGCTTTGTAGTCGGCTGGCGTGAGGTAGCTCGAATCGGAGTCGAGCGACTCGAGGAGTCCCCGGAGCGCGCCGTTGGTCACCGTTGGAATGCTGGGCTCTTCGACGTAGTCCGTCTGAATGTGCCGCAGTACTTCGCTGTACACATTGATCTGCCGGTAAGCTCCGTCCTGACCGTCGGTCGCGGCGCTTACACCACTCGAGTTGACACCCAGAAATACAGTCAGCACGAGTACAACAGAAACGACCAACAGAAGGATCTTCGTAATCTTCGGCATAGGTACAGGGCTCTCCGGGCAGTACGCAGTCTGCCCCCAACGAGCGTTAGACGAAACGCACTGACAAAATGATACTCTCGTACGGAGATTCCGCGATACGGCAGGGGAGAAACCTTGGTGGCGGTGGACAGAATCGAACTGTCGACCTACGGGTTATGAGTCCGTCGCTCTAACCATCTGAGCTACACCGCCAATGTAGGAGGACCATGCCCTGAAGAAATCGCGGATCAGAAGGAGAACCGCCGCGGCACAGCCAGATTCCATCATACTTGATTCCACGGGACCGGGAAAGTCCAGTGAGAACCACCTTTTACGCGTTGTTGGGGTTATTCCTGCACGACTTGCCTCTACGAGGCTCCCCCGTAAGATTTTGCGCCCCATCGCTGGCCGTCCGATGCTCTCGTGGGTCTGGGACGCTGCTCGAGCCTGTCCTCAACTGGATGAGCTTCTTGTCGCCACCGACTCCGAGGAAGTGGCAGAGCTCTGCCGGGAGAAAGGCTGGCCCTGCCAGCTAACCTCGCCCAAGCTTCCCAGCGGCACCGACCGGGTTCATGCAGTTGCGCAGCTGGTGGATGCCGATATCTACGTCAATATCCAGGGCGACGAGCCGCTGTTAAAGCCGGAGCACCTTACGGCGCTGCTTCTACCGTTCGCCAAGCCTCAGGTGGAGGTGTCGACCCTCAAGGTTCTGTGCACGCCGGAGAATATTCACAACCCGAATGCAGTGAAGGTGGTGACGGCGGCAGACGGACGCGCGCTCTACTTCTCTCGTGCCACGATTCCCTATAACCGCGATGGGAATCCCGCGCAGTACTGGAAGCACATCGGCCTCTACGCGTATCGCAAGGCTGCGCTTCAGCGCTTCCCTGCCTTGCCGGCCAGCACGCTTGAACACACCGAGAGGCTCGAGCAGCTTCGCTTTCTCGAAAACGGAGTGAGTCTTTATGTCGAAGCCACGCCGTACGACACGATTGGAGTGGACACGGAAGAGGATCTTCGTCTGGTAGAGATGATGCTGACCAGCTAGCGCTTCTCGGCTGAGAACCGAATCTCGAGACCGCCGTTGCCAGACTTTGCAACCACTCCTTCGAGAGAGAGGACGATCCAGTCGGCCTCGTGAAGCTCCTGGATTGTGTGGGTTCCGACGACTCCCAACACACGCGATCCCGCAGCTTTGCCTGCGCCTACGCCAGAGGGAGCATCCTCCACGACGATGCATTCCTGCGGGGTGCAGCCCAGCAGTCCCGCACCTCGACGATAGGGCTCGGGATCCGGCTTGCCGCGCACTACGTCGTCTGCGCTGACGATCCTCTCCGGAGCAGGAAGGCCTGCCACCTCAAGCCGTCCGAGCATCAGCCGGCGAGTCGCCGAGGTAACGATCGCCCAACGATCTGCTGGAAGGCTCTGCAGCAAAGCCTTTACTCCCGGCAACACCTGTAAGTCTTCCGTGTCCTCGATCTCCATGTCTTCAATCACCCGAAGACCTTCGATCGGATCGATATCGGGACGAAGCTGTTTGACGATCTCAATCGCCCGCATACCATGTGGAACCTCGTATGTGTCGGCATTCGGCACGCCGTACATCATCGCCCAGCGCCGCCAGCAACGCCGCACGGAACCGATCGAGCTTATCAGCACACCATCCATATCGAAGAGCAATCCCTTCGTCTCTACGCGTACTGCCTCGCTCAAACTGTAGCTCCCTTCAGTACAAACTGCTGCGCTGCGCTCAACACTTCGTCCACCGACTCTTTCGAACAACTCTCGCAATAGACGCGCAGCAGCGGTTCGGTTCCTGAGGCCCGCAGCAGCAGCCACGTCTCCGCTGCATTGGGCTTACCGGCGCACTTCGGATTCTCCAGAAAGAACTTGATTCCATCCAGCGTTTCCATGCGCAGCACCTTCAGGCCCGCGATGCTGTCGACTCCGGCTTTGGCGCGCGCGATCGCAGATTGCTTTATCTCTTCGGCGATATGCATATCCACGCGTCCATATTCATGAACACCGAATTCGGCCTGGAGCATGGCTACGAGTTCGCCGAGCGTCTTCTTCTCATCGGCCATTACGTTCGCGAGCAGAAGCGAATTCAGCATGCCATCGCGTTCCGGCAGATGCTTGCTGATTCCAACTCCGCCCGACTCTTCTCCACCGATCAGGATCTCTTTCTCAAGCATGAAATCGACGACATACTTGAACCCGATCCCATGCTCGTTCAACTTGCGGCCATACTTCGCCGCAATACGATCGATCATCTTGGTCGTATTGAATGCGCGCGTCACCTCGCCCGGCCACTTTTTGCGTTCCAGCAGCCACCACGTCAAGATGCTGAAGATCCTATGCGCATCCACTACGTTGCCGTGCTCATCCACTGCGCCAATGCGATCGGCATCGCCATCGGTAATCAATCCGGCGTCGCATTTTTCCGCAACAACCGCTTCCTGCGCGGCCTTGATGTGAGGAAGAATCGGTTCCGGATTGATGCCCCGGAATGTGGGATTGATCTCGTTGCGGATCTCGACACATGGAACTCCAGCCCGCGAGAAGATTCCTGCGACTACTCCGCGGCCGGCCCCGTACATGACATCAATGAGAAATTTATACCCGCTCGCCTCGATCGCTTTCAGATCGACAAACTTCTCGAGCGCAGCGATGTAGTCCGGCAGAAAGTCGACCTCTTCGATCTTTGCCGCTTTCTCCGCCAGCGGCATTGGCTTCAGCAGATAACTCTCGATCGAAGTCATGATCGAGGGCTTTCCGGAGCCGCCATAAGTGGCTTTGTATTTCACGCCATTCCACTCTGCGGGATTATGGCTCGAGGTAATCATCACGCCTCCGGCGGCTTTTCGTTCGCGCACGGCATAGGACAGAGCCGGAGTGGGGGTGATCTCGTTTGCAAGCTGTACTGGAATTCCGGCGCTGGCCAGGACATTGGCGACGACCACCGCAAACGACCGTGAACCGAATCGCGTATCCCACCCGACGCAGATGCCAGCTTTCGCGTCCTCATGTTCAACAACGTAATTTGCGATAGCGCTTGCTGCTACTCGAACGTTCGCATAGGTAAAGTCGTCGGCAATAATACCGCGCCATCCATCCGTTCCAAACTTAACCGCCGTCTTCGTCTCTGTCATATTTTTGGGGAGTTATCTCAGCAAAATTCGGTACTTATTGTTTTCAACTTTCCTCAGCGAAGCGGAAGATCTCACCTGAACTCGCTATACCAGGTCCTCTCGTCCAGCCTGCTTTAACTCTGCGACTACCTTTCCTACATCCTGCGATCTCTCTCGAGTCGTGATCAGCAGAGCATCTTCGGTCTCCACCACGACCAAGTCGCTCACGCCAACCAGTGCGACTGCCTTGCCCGGTGCATAGACATAATTACCCTGGGCATCGATGTCGATGCAGGCTTGATTCGTCTTATCGAAGACATTTTTCTTCGCCAGATCCTCGGGTCCGCAATCTGCCACGTGTTCGTGCAGCGCCGACCAGCACCCGAGATCGTTCCAGCAGAAATCTCCCGGCAGACAGTAGATCTCCGATGCCTTTTCGCCCTTCGCCGATCTGGGCTCCAGAACGGCGTAATCGATGGAGATGTTTTCGCACTCGGGATAGACATCGGCAAAGACACGCTCAAACTCCGGCGTGCCATATGCCTCTGCAATCTTCTCCATCTTCGCCGCGATTGCGGGACTGTGTTCGCGTATCGCTTCAGCCAGCGTTCTGGCGCTCCATAGGAACATGCCGCTGTTCCATGCATAGTTTCCGGAGGCTACAAATACTTCAGCCAGCGCCTTATGAGGTTTTTCGGTGAACCGCTTTACTCTGCGGGTTGGAATTCCGTTTACAGGATCGCAGGCCTCTCCCTGCTCAATGTACCCATATCCCGTCTCTGCCTTGGTGGCGGGAACGCCCAGCACCACAATCTTTTCTCCGCTGGAGGCTAGCTTCACCCCGGCTTTCACGATCTCCGCAAATCTTTTTCCATCTTTAATCACATGGTCCGATGGAAAGATTCCGATGACCGTCTTCGGCTCGATCTTCTCAAGAAGGAAAGCCGCCAGCGCGCAGGCAGGAGCCGTGTTCCGGGCTGCCGGTTCGCTCAGAATCTGCTGCCGAGCGAGATCCGGAAGCTGCTCGGAGATTGCATCCTTTAGTAGATCATTGGTGATGACCCAGAAGTTACTTCGATCGGCGATGGGTAACAAACGATCGACCGTCTGTTGAATCATGGTCCGGTCCCCGTCGAGAGCCAGAACCTGCTTGGCTCGCGATCTCCGACTTCGCGGCCAAAAACGTGTTCCGCTACCACCTGCAAGAATCACAGGAGCGAATCGAAACTGCTCCTCCCCAGCCTGATCTCCAGCCTGACCCATGTCTCCCCGTTCTGAGATACAAAAGACCGCATTGGATCGAATCCAGCGCGGTCCCTCTCTCAATTCATCACTAGCTCAATGAAGCGAAGTACTTCCGCATCCGCTTTACGCCTTCATCCACCACGTCATGCGAGACGGCGTACGACAGGCGAATGTGCTCTGCGGTTCCAAACGCCTCGCCTGGAACCACCACTACATGAGCCTCGCTTAGCAGCTTGGCCGCGAGATCGGTAGCCGAGGTGACTCCTCCCTTGCCGATGAAGCTCTTCACATTCGGATACACATAGAATGCGCCCTCAGGCACCGTGCAGGTCAACCCGGGAATCGTTTTGAAGCCCTCAAGCACGCGGTCACGCAGCTTGATGTAGTCCGCCCTCATCTCCGCAACGCAATCCTGGGATCCGCTCACTGCCGCAATCGAAGCACGCTGCACCATGCTGGCGGTGTTCGAGGTGGACTGCGACTGCAGCTTGCTCATCGCCGCAATAATCGGCTTCGGCCCCAGCGCATAACCGGCGCGCCAGCCCGTCATCGCGTAGGTCTTCGACAGCGACCCCAGCACGACAACATGCTCCTTGCAGTCCAGAAAGCTTCCGCCGCTCCCGATGTTGCCCGTGAAGTTGAGGTATACGTAGCACTCATCCAGCAGCACGAAGATGTCGCGCTTGTGTGCCGTCCGAACGATCGCCTCAAGGTCCTCGGGCGAGACTACCGCGCCTGAAGGATTTGAAGGAGTGTTCAGAACGATCGCCTTGGTCTTCGGCGTAATCGCGTCCTCGATCATCTTCGCCGTCACGCGGAAGTTTTCCGCCTCATTCGTCTGCAGGATCACCGGGGTTCCACCCGCATACTGAATGATGTCCTTGAACGACACCCAGTAGGGAGCCGGCAGAATCACCTCGTCGCCGTGGTCCACCAACACCTGAATTGCATTGAACAGCGCCAGCTTGCCGCCGGTCGTGAACACGCACTCCTCAGGAGTGTATTGCGAGCCGAAGTCCGCCGAGTGGCGATCCACAATCGCCCTGCGAATCTCCGGAGTTCCCGCCACATTCGTGTACCGAGTGAAGTTCTTCTCAATGGCTTCAATCGCCGCGTCCTTAATATGACGCGGGGTGTTGAAGTGCGGCTCGCCTGCACCGAAGTCTGCCAGGTCCACGCCTTCAGACTTCAGCTTCAGCGCCGCAGCGGTGATAGCCATCGTTGCAGAAACTTCGATGCGGCCAATGCGGTCCGCAAATATCTTGGTAGCTGTCGCTGTGCTCATACCTCTAGTGTGGCAGATTTGTGCAGCGAGATAAAGCACCGAACGATTAACTGCTTCCGAACGGCGATAGGCCGCACTCTGTTAGGATTGCGCCGAAGCAGAGCTGATGCATGAAACAGTTTCCGGCCGACCGGCCTCTCGCCACTCACCTGCCCGTTGCACATTCCAGAAGAAAGAGTTAGGTGGGAAATGATTCGTCTTTCATTCTCTTCGTTTAGAGCTGCGGCTATCGCTCTCCTTGTCTGCTCCCCGTTCGCTGCTCGTACGCAACAACCCCTCAGAACGCTTCTGGTCGGTGTCGATCACCGCACCGTCACCTCTCTAAACGGCGACTGGCACTATCTCGTCGACCAGCCGCCTGCCAGGGGACTTTATACCCTCGACGGCAAGGTAAGGGACAACGGCTACGGAATGAACACCCGCCCCAACATCAACAGCGGACCGCATAACGAAGAATACGATTTCGCTACCGCCGCAACGATGAAGATTCCCGGCGACTGGAACACTCAGGACCCAACGTTGTTTCACTACGAGGGTGTGGTGTGGTTTCAGCGTGATTTCGACTTCCAACCTACGCCCGGCACACGAACCTTTCTCCATATTGGAGCCGCGAACTACAAATCCTTTGTCTGGGTCAATCAGAAGCGCATCTGCGACCACGAAGGCGGCTTCACGCCTTTCGATTGCGAAGTCACCTCGGCGCTGAAACCGGGCAGCAACTTTGTCGTGATTGCCGTAGACTCCACACGCCACGTCGATGACATCCCAGGCATCGGGATCGACTGGTTCAACTATGGCGGAATTCATCGTGACGTATCCCTCGTGACTGTGCCCACGCAGTTTATCGACGACTACGATGTCCACCTCAAGCACGATGCCACCTTCTCCGCCGCTGACGCCAGCACGCTTGTCGGCTATGTCCATGTCGAAGGTGCTCCTGCAGGAACTGCCGTCGCAGTCAAGATAAGCGAGGCCGGCGTCGATACTACCGCTAAAACCGATGCCAGCGGGCGCGCGAACTTCGAGGTCAAGGCCAACCGCCTGAGCCTCTGGTCGCCGGAGACTCCCAAACTCTACAAAGTCCAGCTCTCCTCCGGCCAAGACTCCCTAACCGACGACATCGGCTTTCGCGACATCCGCGTCGACGGCACTCGCATCCTCCTCAATGGCAAGCCTGTCTTCCTTCAGGGAGCCAACATGCATGCGGAGGCTCCGTATCGCACCGGTCGCGTCAACAACGATGAAGATGTGAAGAACATCTTCGCTTTCCTGGAGGACTTGAACGCGAACTTCGTGCGACTGTGCCACTATCCTCACGACGAACGCATGGAACGGGAAGCCGATCGCGACGGGGTCATGATCTGGTCAGAGATTCCGATCTGGCAGCGCATCTCCTACGACAAGCCTGAGGTCTACGAGAAGGCGAAAGGCATGCTGAATGAGATGATTCGGCGCGACCGCAATAAGGCCTCGGTCATCATGTGGTCGGTCTCCAACGAGACTCCCAACAATCCCTCTCGCACGAAGTTCCTCACCGATCTTGCGAAAGAAGCTCGCCATCTCGATTCCACCCGCCCCATCACCTCCGCGCTCATCGGCCCGCACCCTAAGGGCAATCAGATGGTGCAGGATGATCCTCTGATCGGCGCACTCGATATCGTCGGTCAGAACGAGTACGTCGGCTGGTACGAGGGCAAGCCTGAGGATGCCGACACGATGGTGTGGACCATGCCGAACAAGCCGATCCTGATGTCGGAGTTCGGCGCCGAAGCGAAGTACGGCGTCCACGGCGGAAAGAATGAGCGCTGGGCCGAGGAGCAGCAGGTCAACGTCTACGAACACCAGTTCGTCATGATCAACAAGATCCCGCAGGTCCGAGGTCTCGTGCCATGGGTCCTGATGGACTTCCGGTCTCCAGTCCGCAATATTCCCAAGCTGCAGGACGGGTATAACCGTAAGGGTCTGCTTTCAGAGAAAGGCGAGAAGAAGCAGGCATTCATCCTCTTCCAGAAGACCTACAAAGACCGCTCCGTAGGAAAGGCCGAGTAGCAATCCTAAGTAAAAGGGGAGCAGCCTATGGCTGCTCCTCTTTTTGTTTATGTATGTCTTCTCTAGAAGAGAGCTTTCAGACCAAGCTGCAGCTGCCGTGGCGGGAAAGCAGAAGAGATCGTACCGAAGTTGCTGTTGGAGGTAGTCAGATTCAGACCGTTGAAGTTCGTTCGATTGAGGACGTTGAAGGCGTCAGCCTGGAACTTGACGCGAACACGCTCTGTGATCGGAAAGAACTTTGAGAGCGTCGCATCGGTCTGCGCCAGCCCAGGTCCCAGTACAGCGGCATAAGGAGCATTGCCATAGCTGGCCCCCGTTGGAGCTGAGAATGGATTGGCGCAACCAGAGGTATTGACGCCGTTAATCGTCGCTCCGCAGACATAGCCATTACGGCCAGCATGATTATTGGCCACGATCTTCGCCCCCGGAGTGTAGCTTGGACGCACATTGCCGACACCCAGAGCCGATACAACCTGCACGTTGCTATAGGCTCCGCTCTGCAGACGGGCCACACCGCTGGCCTGCCAGCCTCCGATGACCTCGCGAATCACGAAGTTGTGACCACGGAACTCCGGCCCCTGAATTACAAAGGTGGCAACAAATGCGTGCCGGCGATCATTGGAGAGTGAACCATAGTTGTAGCCGGGGTTGCTCCAATTCTCGAACGTTTGGGTATTGTTATTGCTGTTGTTGGAGTCGCCGAGAGCTTTGGAGAATGTGTAAGCAATCGTGCTGGTAACAAATCCGGCACGTTTCGATGCAAACACCTGCAGCGAATTGTAGTTGGAGTTAGACGCAAAGCGGTTCATGCTGATGGTCGTGAACCCCTTATACGGATTGGAGTAGGTGGTATTGGTGATACCGTTTGCTCTGTTTGCCGCCACAACCGATAGATTGGGAAAGTTGATGTTGGGTTGGGATGGTTGACGATGCGCCACATTGCCAACGTAGTTGACCTCAAGCAGAACAGTACGTGTGACCTGACGCTGCACGCCGAAACTGTACTGATAGGTGGAGGGATTGCGCGCCGTTGGATCGATACCGCTGATCGTTCCCTGTGTCGTTGCGGCGGCAGCAACGCTGTTGAGAGTGGCGAGGTTGCCGAAGTCCAGGTTGGTGTTAGACAGGAAAGGTGCGATATTCAACTGGCTGAAGATCAGGTTGCCCTGAGCTCGATAGAAGAAGAGACCAATGCCGCCACGGATGACCGTCTTGTCGTCCACCGAGTAGGCAAACCCGAAACGAGGACCGAACGCGCCATGCATGTTATAGAAACCACGGGGTGCGCCGGCAGGAATGAGTGGGAACAGCGCCGTGTTTACATTCGGTACACGGATCTGTTGATCGGCAGGAACACCGCTGCCGGCTCGAACGAGACCAGCATAGGGATTGCCGCCCTTCGTTGTGTCGATTCTGCCATTGGGAAGAATCGTAACCGGCGTGGAAGCGGCGTAGACTGCGGGATCGAAGTTGGAGATGTTGTTGCCCTGCGTGTACCAGGGGAAGATGCCTTGCCAGCGCAGGCCGATCTCCAGGCTGAGTCTGCGGGTCGCCTTCCACGAGTCCTGAACAAAGGCTTCAGGCTGGGTAAACCGGAAGTGTCCCATCGGGTCTGCACTCGCCTCGGAGTAGCTGTTGAAGTTGCCGAGAAAAGCGTCGATGAGCGGATAGCACGTGGTATTGACGTTAGAGGCCCTTCCCGTATTTCCGCATGAGGCAGGTTGGAAGTTTGCCGTTCCGGTATAGTTGGCGCGTCCGTTCTGATCGACACGGTCACGAATGACAACAACACCCGTCTTGACGGTGTGATTTCCTTTAATCCAGGTAAGAGTGTCCGCGACTTGGATATCGGTAGACGGCGAAAGCAATGCAAAGTTCGGCCCTTGCATTCCCGCAAAGTTTGTAATGTTCACCTGCGGAATTCCGTTAGGATAGGTTCCCGCGTTGGGGTAAATCTTCGCGTATTGGAAGCCGAAGGTCTCACGCTTCCAATTGTCCCCGGCGGGCGGAATGCGCTGGGCCGCCCAACTGGTATTCGCCTGCGCTACGTTGATCAGGTTGGGACGGGCCGCCCATGTGTAAGCCACCAGGTAGCTTTGTCCAGGGCGATTCCGAATGGTCGGTGTCGTATTCAGGATCCCCGAATTAGCGAAGGTTCCGAACGGATCGGTAAGGGTGTTCTTATCGTGAATCCAGCGACCGTAGACGGAGTGCTTCTGGTTGATGACGTAATCGAATCGAACCAGGTCCTGGTGAAAGTCCAGAGGATTGCTCGGAGCGAGTGTAAGGTTGTTGCTCGGAATTCCGCCATCGCGATAGCTAAGACCAGCCGCCGAGATCACCTTGTAGACATTCGCGATTGCGCGCCCGTCCGGAGTGATGCGGTTTGCGACGTTGTTGCGTGGGATCGGCACATTGGACCCAGGATAATAAAACTGATTCGGACTGTACGCCTGGCCGGGAGGCGCAATACAAACTCCGCTGGGATTGAAGCCCGTGGTGCAGAGGGCGGAGAAGTCTCCGTTCAACATCGCCGTCGTAGGAACAGTGAAGTTTTGCGCAACCGCCTGCTGACGAAGGCGCTTCCACTCCTCTCCTACGAAGAAGAACAGCTTGTCCTTGATGACGGGGCCACCGACAAAGAACCCAAAGTCGTTGTAGATCAGCTGCGTCTTCTGCCGTGCAATGTAGTTCGTGGCGTCCAGATAATTGTTGCGAAGGAATTCGAACGCTCCGCCATGGAACGCATTCGTTCCGCTCTTGGTCACAATATTGAAACTCGGGCCCGACGCACGGCCGAACTCGGCCGACGCGTTGGAGGTATCGATCTTGACCTCCTGGATGAAGTCCGGACCCACGTTGTTCATCAGCGAGCCATTCGATCCCGCCACCTGGTTGTACGCACCGTCCACAGTCAGGTTGCCTGTATCGCCACGGTTGCCGTTGATCGTCTGGTTCGTCGACGCCAGTGACGTAGTCACGGAGAAGATGTCCGGGTTGGTCACGACCGCGCCAGGTACCAGCGTCAGAAGCTGCGTGTAGTTGCGGCCATTCAGCGCGAGATTGTCGACCTGCTTGGAGTCGATCACGCGAGCCAGTTCGCCCGACGTTGTGTTCAACGACTCGATCGCTCCACCCTGCACCTCGACCGTCTCCGTCGCCTGACCTACGGGCAGCGTGAAGTTCGACGTTACCTTCGCATCAGCGCTGATCGAGACATCGGACTGCTTCGCCGTCTGGAATCCCGTCTTCGTCACCACGATCGAGTACCCGCCGATCGGCAGGTTGGTAACGATAAAGTTTCCATTCTGATCCGAAGTTGCCGTACGCGTGGCTTGCGTATTGGTTGACGTGATTGTGATCGTGGCGTCAGGAACTGACGCACCGGTCGGATCTTGAACTACACCGGAGATCTGCCCAAAACTGCTCTGCGCGTAAGCACCAGGGTTCGAAAAAACCAGGGCTATCGCAAACAGGACACTCCAAACCCTCAATAATCTGCCTTGCATCGTCTTCCTCCAAAATAACTTCATCAATCTCTACAAAACATCTGGACTGCCTGCTTTCGCAGTCTCTTCAAAACGAGTCTGTTCTTACTTACAACTAATTTGGATTAGCTCGCAGAACGCTTTTCTTGCGACAGCCATTAACTAATCTTGAAAGTACGCTTGTCAAGCATCCCTATTAGCATCCAGGGTTCAAAAGCCCGAAGTTTTACGTTTTAGTGATGATTCAGTCACAAAAGATAGGGCCCGCTCCACCAAAAGATCGAGATCTCTTCTTCGCCTGTTTCTCCCTCCTTCCTCGTCGATTGTGATCGCGCATCCATCTGAAGTAAGGTTGCAAATGACTTACAGATAGGAACCCGTTTTGTTCATGTCAAACGAAGAGACTCACTCCTCCAGACGAGAATTTCTCAAGGGTGCACTCGCGCTCGGCGCCGCATCTTCCGTTTCCATCGAAGCGCCCGCTCAGACTGCCTCTGTAGCAGGCGGCGATCGCGCCTACTGGATCGAGGTCATGCGCCGCGTCTCCAATCCCGTTCTCGAAGCCGTAGGCAAGGCGCAACTCCGCGCGACGATGCCCGTCGAAGCTGGCGCCGGACTTGAGCAGGAACGGCGAAAGTCTACGCATCTTGAAGCCTTCGGCAGATTGCTCTGCGGTATCGCTCCGTGGCTCGAAAGCACCGTCGACGACCCGACAGAAGCCGCTCTTCAGACGCACTATCGCGAGTGGGCACGCGCCGGTCTTCACTACGGCACCGACCCTAAATCACCCGACTACATGAACTTCGGTATGACCTCGCAGTCTCTGGTCGACGCCGCTTTCCTCGTACTCGGCATTCTGCGTGCTCCGAAACAGCTTTGGGAACCGCTCGACCGCCCCGCGCGTGCCAACCTCGTCAAAGCTCTTCAGGAGACACGCAAGGTCCTTCCTAACCAATCCAACTGGCTTCTCTTCTCCGCCATGGTTGAAACCGGGCTCTGCTTTATGGGCGAGTCCTGGGATACTCTGCGCGTCGACTACGCACTTCAGATGCACAAGGAGTGGTTTGTCGGGGATGGAACCTACGGAGACGGCTCGCACTTCCACTGGGACTACTACAACAGTTTCGTCATCCAACCCATGCTTCTCCAGGTACTCGATACCCTTCCCACAAAGTCTCCGCTGTGGCACGATCTCAAACTCGTGACGGTCGAACGCGCTCAACGCTATGCCGTCATTCAGGAGCGCCTGATCAGCCCCGAAGCCACCTTCCCCGTGATTGGCCGCTCGATCACCTATCGCTTCGGTGCCTTCCATCTCCTCGCCGATATGGCCTTGCGCAAACAGCTTCCTGAACATATATCACCGGAACAGGTTCGCTGCGCTCTCACCGCGGTGATGCGCCGCATGATCGAGCGTCCCGGAACCTTCGACTCGAAAGGCTGGCTCACCATCGGCTTCGCAGGCCATCAGCCCAGTCTCGGAGAGCCCTACATCTCCACCGGAAGCCTTTATCTCTGCGCTGCCGCATGGTTGCCCCTTGGTCTGTCGGCAAGCGATCCCTTCTGGTCCGGGCCAGCCAAACCATGGACAGAAGCCAGAATCTGGAATGGCGAGGACGTCCCCGCCGACCATGCTTCTTCGGTCTAGCTCATAATTCCAACCGCAAGCGATGCACTATGATGGCGCCGTGAATCTTTCCGCGAAGGTCCTCTCGCTGTGCGCTCTTCTGCCCTGCCTTCCAATGCGGGCCCAGACCGACTGGCCTACGACCGGGGCTAATCGTGGCAACTCACATTACTCCACTCTCAGCCAGATCAATCGCTCCAACGTCTCGCGGCTAAAAGTCGCATGGAAGTTCGAGACCAACGAATCCGGCGGTCTCGAAACGACGCCAATCGTAGTGGATGGCGTCCTGTACGCCTGTACTCCCAGCCAGAAGATCATCGCGCTCGACGCTGCAACTGGAAGCTTGATATGGAACTTTGACTCAGCGGTCAAATCCAACCGACCCAGTCGTGGCCTCACCCTCTGGACGAGTGAAGACAAGAAGGACAGGCGGCTCTTTGCAGGGATCGCAAACTACCTCTACGCCCTCGATCCAGCCACGGGAAAACCTGTTCCGGCATTTGGACATGACGGCCGTGTCGATCTGCGCGAGGGGCTGGGCCGTGATCCCCAAGCGCAGTCCATCGCGCTCACTTCGCCCGGCGTAGTTTACAAAGACCTCATCATCGTCGGCAGCAGCACTCCTGAAACGCTGCCCGCCCCTCCGGGCGACATTCGTGCCTTCGATGTCCGCACCGGTGTCATGCGCTGGTCCTTTCACACCATCCCGCATCCCGGCGAGCCGGGTTACGAGACCTGGCCTGCCGACGCCTGGAAGACCTCCGGCTCTGCCAACAACTGGGCTGGCATGGCCGTCGACACAGAGCGCGGTATCGTCTACGTTCCGACGGGTTCCGCTGTGCCAGATTTCTACGGAGCCTCTCGTCTCGGCGACAACCTCTACGCCAATACCCTGCTCGCTCTCGACGCCGCAACGGGCAAACGTCTCTGGCATTTCCAAGGAATCCATCACGATATCTGGGACCGCGATTTCCCTGCCCCTCCTATCCTTCTCACTGTGAAGCACGATGGAAAACAGGTTCCCGCGATCGCGCAGACCACCAAGCAAGGCCTGCTCTATCTCTTCAATCTTACCGACGGGAAACCTCTCTTCCCTATCGAAGAACGCCCTGCCGTTGCGAGTACAACCCCCGGAGAAGTTGTCGCCAAAACTCAGCCTCATCCGCTCCAGCCTGAACCTTTCGCTCCACAGACCGTCACCGAAGCGACCCTCACCCAGAGAACTCCTGCTGCACATGAGTGGGCCGTCAAACGACTTCGCGAGATGCGCAATGAAGGCCAGTTCATCCCTCTCAGCGTCGACAAAGACACGCTGATCTCACCTAGTTTCGAAGGAGGTGCGGAGTGGGGAGGCCCCGCCCTCGATCCTCAGACCGGCATTCTCTACATCAACGCCAACAACCACGCGTCCATCGGGACGCTTGCCGTTGACACCGGTGGATCACCCGGCCGCTCTGTCTACCTCTCCCGATGCAGCGTCTGCCACGGCGATCGTCGACAAGGTTCGCCTCCAGAGTTTCCTTCGCTCCTCGGCGTCACGGAGCGGCTCTCATCTACCGAGATCACGAACACCATCCACGAAGGCCGCGGGCGCATGCCGGCGTTCCCGCTCCAGGGAAAATCCCTCAACGACCTTCTCTCGTACCTTGAGACACCCACCGATCCTCGGCCTGCGAAAGAAGAGCAATCCTCCGATGCACCTTCTGCCGAATCCAGAGCCGATGCGTCAACGGCATCGCGGTACATCATGACCGGCTATCGGCGCTTCGTCGATCCGGACGGCTATCCTGCCACCGCTCCTCCCTGGGGCACCCTCAACGCTCTCGACACCGCCACCGGCAAATATCTCTGGAAGATTCCTCTTGGCCAATATCCGGAGCTGGCCGCGCAGGGCATGGCCAACACGGGAAGCGAGAACTATGGCGGCCCCACCGTTACTGCAGGTGGCCTTCTCTTCATCGCCGCGACCAACTTCGACCACAAGATACGCGCCTTCGACAAGACGACCGGAAAATTGCTCTGGGAGGCCACGTTGCCTTTCGCCGGAAACTCCACGCCGATCACCTTCGAGGTCAAAGGGAGGCAATATCTGGTTATCGCAGCTGGAGGCTCCAGCCTGAATCCCCGCGGTCCAATCGGCGGAGTCTATGTCGCCTTCGCCCTGCCTGAGTAACCTTACCGCTCTGCAACCTTCGCCTTCAGCCTCTCCACCACCAGTGGAGGCACCAGAGACGATACGTCGCCTCCGAGCTCAAACACGCTCTTGATTAGCCGTGAGCTTACATAGCTGTACTTCTCCGCAGGCATCATGAACAGGGTTTCCAGCTCCGGATCAAGCTTTCGGTTCATCATGGCCATCTGGAACTCGTATTCGTAGTCCGAGATCGCCCGGATTCCCCGCAGAACCGCCTTAGCTCCCTGCTCACGGCAGAAGTCCACCAGCAGACCGTCGAAGGTCGCCACGGAGACGTTTCCAAACTCCCGCGTCGCCTCCGTAATCATCTCCACCCGCTCTGGAACTGTAAACAATGGGGTTGCCTTCTCTGAGTTGCGCAGGATCGCGATCACCAGGTGGTCCACAATCTTCGCTCCCCTTGCAATCAGGTCGAGATGCCCATTCGTCAGCGGATCGAACGTACCGGGATAAATTGCCTTGATCGTATGCATTCCAGAGCAGCATACCTTTTCCGGGCGAAAATATCCGGCAATCCTGTAGTCCTCCCTCCGCCACCATCGTCTGTTCTGGTATTGGCAAGATTGTTTGCCCGGTGCAGGAAAGCATGTCTACAAAAGCTCTGGCTACAAATCTTCTCTCCGATGCGGCGCCTCCTACGACGGTCCCGACGCCCTTCGATGACATTGCTTCGGTCATCGACACGCATCGTCCTCGCGTCTTCCGCTTCCTGCTGGCCTCGCTTCGCGACACCGATCTCGCCGAGACCCTCACTCAGGAGACCTTCTTCCGCGCCTGGACCTCTCGCTCCTCCTTCCGCGGCGACTGCTCCGTCATCAGTTGGCTCACTCGCATCGCTCTCAACCTGGTTCGCGACCACACCCGCACCCATCGCTTTCAATTCTGGCGGCGCGTCTCCGCCCAGGCCGTCGATGCGACCGAGATCGCAAGCTTCCTCCCTCACCCGCAGTCGCTCGCCGAATCTCGCCTGATCGCAACCGAACAGGTATCCCTGCTTTGGGAGACGGTGTCCGAGCTCTCTCCGCGTCAGCGCACCATCTTCCTGCTCCGATTCGTCGAGGAGATGGAACTGACCGAGATAGCCTCAGCCACCGGCATTCCACTTAGCACGGTAAAAAGCCATTTATATCGCGCGCTCGCCAATGTCCGTGCGCGCTTCGACCAAACAACGAGGACAGCCCTATGAGCCACCAAAACCACCTCACACACGAACAGCTCTGCGACCTCCTTCTGGCAAATTCGCAACTGTCTGAGCCTCAGGCACAGCACCTCCGCGTCTGCTCCGATTGCGCTGCGGAGTACGCTTCACTCCGGGAATCTCTCACTTCGTTCCGCTCAGCGACCGTAGCCTGGGCCAGTCATGCTTCGGCAAACCGTTCCTGGTCCTCTCCGGCGCAACTGATCTCCACGCGTCCCTCCCGGTGGAGCAGCATCGCAGGAAGACTTTCCGCGCAGCCGGTGCTCTGGGCCTCTGCTGCGGTGCTTCTACTTGCCGCCACTCTTCCTTTTACGCTTCATCGTCACCAGACTGTCGCTGTCGCACCGAAGGCACCGGCTCAGGTCCAGCAGACGGATCGCGTCGGGGACGAGGCACTTCTCGAAGAGGTCGACCAGACCCTCTCCTCTTCTGTCCCTACCCCCATGGAGCCGCTCGCCGACCCTACCGCGGGCCGCTCCAGCCAGATTGACTCCACCCCAAGGAAGAACTGACATGACTCCAACCTCCCGTTTCGCCATTGCCCCCATCGCATTGTTGTTCGTCTCCTCTGCCTGGACCCAACAGCCTGCAGGCCCGGTGACGGCGCCCGTGCCCCCGGTTTCCACCCAGAAGGCCGTCCGCACCAGGACCCGCGACGTGGGCGATGTCCGTTATCGCGTCATGCCTCCCGGAGACCCGGGGATGCGTCCTGAGCTCCGTATCGCCCCTCCGGGCATGTGGTGGAAGAATCCTGACCTAGCCCAGAAGATCTCCCTCACCTCCGACCAACAGAAGCGTATGGACGACATCTTTCAGCAGAGCCGCCTCCAGCTGATCGACCTCAAGGCCAACGTGGAGAAGCAGGAGGTGATGCTCGAGCCGATGCTCTCGGCCAACCCTCCCGATACCAACAAGGTTCTCGCTCAGATCGATCACGTCGCCGGCGCCCGTGCCGAGCTTGAGAAGGCCAACGCCCGCATGCTTCTCGGCATCCGGGGGGTTCTCTCCGCCGACCAGTGGACCAAGCTCCAGGCTGAACAGAGGGACAATCAACGCTTCATGTTCCGCTTCAAAGGATCTGATGGCCCGGGCCACGGCTTTGGTCCCGGCCCCGGCCCTAAAGGCCCCGGACCGGACACCTTCAAATTCGCTCCCGGCGAACCGCTCAGCCTCTTTACCCTGCCTCCGTTGCCGGGTCCAGGGGCTGAGTCGGGATTTGTAATCGGCGGTCTCTCTCCCGACGGCCCCGATGTCGACGTCCACATCGAATCGCCGGACGACTATTTATGATTCCAGCCCCTCTTGTTTTTGTGCAAATATTGATTCCATTTTGTTTAGCCCTAGACCAAACCTGTAAGATCTTGGAAACAGATTACTTAGAATCAAGATATTGACAGTAAAGGCTTTCTTGCTCAAAAAACCAACCGCCTCGGATGGCTTATCCGAGGCGGTTGGTTTATCTGTTTTAAGAATAGCAGGATGGACGAAACTGAAGTGCTTATTCATCCCTATTTATTTCAGCTATTTACGGGTTTGAGGGCTTGACAAGGTTTTCTGGAAACGAGCAGGCTACGATTTCTTCCCTTTCACCGCTTCAGTCGCTGCGGCGGCTCCGTTGGACGGCACCGCGGGAACCTCAGAGTCTGCGCTCGTCGCTCCGATGTTGAGCTTCTTACGAATCTCGGCATCGATCCGGCTGAAGGTGTCCTTGTTCTCCTTGAGGAAATTCCGTACATTCTCACGGCCCTGTCCGATGCGCTCGCCCGAGTAGCTGTACCACGCTCCGCTCTTCTCGACGATGTTGTGCAGAACCGCCAGATCGAGCACGTCGCCTTCACGCGAGATGCCCTCGCCGTACAGAATGTCGAACTCGGCATCGCGGAACGGTGCCGCGACTTTGTTCTTCACCACTTTGACCTTGGTGCGCGATCCGGTGACGACATCGCCTTCCTTTACCGCGCCGATGCGGCGGATGTCGATGCGGACCGAGGAGTAAAACTTCAGCGCGCGGCCTCCGGTCGTCGTCTCGGGGTTTCCGAACATGACGCCAATCTTGTCGCGGATCTGGTTGATGAAGATCAGGCAGGTGCGGGACTTCGCGACCGTTCCGGTCAGCTTACGCAGAGCCTGGCTCATCAGGCGGGCCTGCAGGCCCATGTGTGAATCGCCCATCTCGCCGTCGAGTTCGGCCTTCGGAACCAACGCAGCCACGGAGTCGACCACCAGGACGTCGATCGCGCCCGAGCGAACCAGCGCCTCGACGATCTCCAACGCCTGCTCGCCGTAGTCCGGCTGCGAGACCAACAGATTATCGACGTCCACACCCAGCTTCTTGGCATAGGCCGGATCGAGCGCGTGCTCGGCGTCCACAAAGGCCGCCAGACCGCCAGCTTTCTGTGCCTCGGCCACGATTTGCAGGGTGATCGTCGTCTTACCCGACGACTCCGGCCCAAAGATCTCCACAACGCGCCCGCGCGGTACGCCGCCTACTCCAAGCGCCGCGTCGAACGAGATGGAGCCAGTGGAGATGACTGAGATCGGGACAATCGCCTCCTTGGCTCCGAGCCTCATAATCGAGCCCTTGCCGAACTGCTTTTCCAACTGCGAGAGTGCTGTCTCTATTGCTTTGTTGCGGTCATCTGCCACGTGTATTTCTCCCTCGGGTAACGTCAAAACGGATTCTAGCAGCTAAAGAGGAAAAGGCAAATAAAAAGCGAAATATTTGGATAGCTCTTATGGGTGATGAGAGGGCGACGACTCCTTCGTTTTCACTCCCGGCTCGAGCAGCTCGTTCCTGCATCCGGAAGGCGCATTTACGGGGTTGCAGCGTGCCGCTAAGCCACCGGGAAGCCCAACACTGTATTCGGTCCAAGGTGCCGGCTCTGAGACGGGGAAGTCCGAGCTGACCATCTGTGCTCCGCTGGCCAGGGTCAGGTCGCGCCGGGTCGTATCGTTTTTGCGGCCCTGATCGGTGTTGAAGTCTGCGCGCGTCCGCACGATGTAGCCGGTCTTCACTAACGCAGCGATAGCATCCTGCTCGCCCTTGTCGCGCTCCACGAAAGCTGCGTCGGGTTGGCCGGGCTCAGAGTTGGTGAAGAGTACGCGGCCCTGCAGAAGCGGATGACCCGCGCGATAAGCCGGAGCAGAGGGCTTGTTGTACAGAAGAAAGACAACCTTGCCGCGCGACTCCGCCAGCGTCGGCCACTGCCCCGCAAGCACCGCGGCTTCCAGCGTGGGATACTTTCCCCGCACCTGGTCGGGGGTGATCAGCTCCTTCTCGGGAAAGACCGAACGAATCTCCGCATCCATTGCGTCCCAGGTCTCTGCCGTCCAAGGCTCCGCGGGCGTAGCGCCGGGAAGCTGGCTCAGACGCCCTTGCTTGTCTTCAATCAACAGGAAGATCGGCACGTGCTTAGGATGCGCCTTCGACCATCCACGAATGTCCTGAAGACAGTGCACAAAGGTCTGGCAGCTGCTGCGCAGGTTCAGATCCCCCAGATGGATGACCTTGAAGCCGGGCTTGTCCATCTCGTGCTTCGGGTCGAAGTCAGGATCTGCGGGAAGGCCAGCTTCCTTTGTGAGCTCGACGATCTTCGGGTGCGAGAAGCGGCCGCCCTTCGGGTCTGTAACGATATCCAGCTCGAGTTGACGAACCCCTGCGTCGAGCTGCTTCGGAAGTGACTGATGGTGATAATCCACACCGTGAAATGCGGCCGGATAGTGCGAAGAGAAGTACTTCTCTTCGCTGGGCGCGAAGCCCGTGTTGTAGCTGTTGTGGGTTCCTACAACCTGGATCTGATTGAGATGGACAAACTTGTCCTGCTTCTTTTCTGTCTGTGCGATGGCGGAGAGTGCCGCCATGGTAAGCAGGCCTGCGGCCAACCTGGAATACGTCATCCCGTATCAAATTCCTTCCTGCATGCGTTGTTGTTCAGAGGGTATCAACGAACCACGCAACGGGATTAGGCCATTTGTCTCCTGCCATCCGATCGCACGGATTAAAAAACGATCGAGTCTCAGCCAGAAATTGCATCTAGTCATAAAGGAACACTGGAGACCTTAAATGCCCCTCATTCTTATTCTCGTTGTGCTTCTTCTTTTGGCAGGCGGTGGTGGTTACTACATGGGCCCCGGTATCGGCTACTACGGTGGCGGCACGGTGAGCATCCTGCTCGGCATCGTGATTATCTACCTGCTCTTCGGCCGCGGCCGATCGGCTCTGTAAGCAGATGTTGAGACCTCTTCAAAGGCCATGAGCAATCGCTGAGAGTCTCACAAACAATCTCTACTCCGACGCATCACACAATCAAGGAGACACCCTCTCCTTACGAGGCGAACAATGGCTGACCAGAAAAAGTGCGATCACCCTTCCTGTACCTGCGTGACCAACAACAAGTACTGCAGCACCTATTGCGAGGAGAACAAAGATACGCTGGAGATAGCGTGCAAATGCGGCCATCCTGGCTGCAAGGGAGAGATTTGATAGTCCCGACGGCATGAGTTTGGAGATGCTTTACTCGCAGGGCCGTCCCGTCGCGAGCTCGATGTAGACTTCGGTCCATGTATTTTTCGTGGAAGACCTCGAGACGGGACGTCGCCTACTGGGCTACCACGGCATTGCTTGAAATTGAACTCGTTCTGGGAGGCATGTGGGATGTCTTTCGCGTGCACCAGGTTCGCGACGTTGTTGACCGGCTCGGGTATCCCACTTACTTCCTCCTCATCCTTGGAGTGTGGAAGCTGCTCGGCGCGATTGCGCTCGTCGTTCCACGGTTTCCGCGACTGAAGGAATGGACCTACGCTGGAGTTGTCTTCAACTTCACGGGCGCTATCGCATCGCATCTCGCTGCTGGGCTGATCGATGTGGGCGCGCTCATCTATCTGACAGGAATGCTTGGTGTCGCCTCTGCCTCCTGGGCTCTACGTCCACCCTCCCGCCGAAACTTTCCTCTGAGGTGAATCGTTGCTTGCTGCCCCATGGCTTTGTGTATCTCCTCTTGCCCGGTTCGCAGGGCGAGTGATACAAGCTAAAGCAAGCTATGCGCAGCCATATCCAACTCGCCCTTCTTGCCGTGCCCGCGAACTGTTGTTGTTGTCGTCACTAGCCTCCGCACATCCCCCTTTCAAACTGAACGCAGTGCCCCGCGGATGTGTTCCGCACGCCTGCCTCTCTACAGGAGACACATGACCACCACCTCACGCCGACTTTCCCCTGACACCTGGGCTGTGCTGCTCTCCCTTGCGCTAGCTCTCCTCGTCCGTTCCGGAATCCTCAAAGTTGTACCCTGGTAAGAGCATCTGGTCGAACCCGGTATTTCTCTCGAAGCGCCACGATATTCTCGCAAAGCCAAGATTTCATCGATCTTTGCCCGCGATCTCTCTGCCGAAATAAAGCAAACTGAGAACCGCAACCAGAACAATCCATCCTCTGCTCACGAGGTCTTGCGCATATCGGAACTGACCGAAGCACTCTGCCTTGCCGAAATGCCGAAAGAGAAAGATGGATTCAACATAGAGCCATGCAGGCGGAACCAGAACCCATAAACCGAGAAGCCAGCTCTTCGCGGCATACCTCTTCGAACGTCGTTCTTTCTCTTCAGCTGCCTCACGAAGCCATCGAAACCCTGCCGCGAGCGAGTAGATTGCGCCCAACAATCCCGCAACCGTAACCGCGAGCGCAACCCAGCCGTAAGAATGAAAGGTTCCCGCCATGCACGCATCGGAGACACTCTCTGTCTGCAAAAAAAGCATCGTTAGCTCCTCATCCATTCTATCGAGCGTACTCTTCATACACTTGATACATTCTCACCATGCGCCGCCCACCGAGCATTCCAAGCGACATCAAACGAAGGATTATCAAAGATGGCCTTCGCAAAAACGAGCCGCGTGACGCTGCCTTTCGTCGCATCATTCGCTCCGTACCCAAAGGAAAGGTTTCCACCTACGGCAAAGTCGCCGCAGCCGCAGGCTATCCGCTCTACCATCGCGCAGTCGCTCGCCTGCTTCGCACCGAGCCGCCCCACGGCCTTCCATGGCAGCGCATCGTCGGCGCAGGAGGAGAGATCAAGCTCCATGGCGAAGCTGCAGCGGAACAGAGACTGCGCCTCACCATGGAAGGAGTCAAGTTCCGTGGGAAACGCGTCAACATGTCGCTCTATGAGCACACCCTGCGCAGCTGGGAGACCCTGAAGTAGACAAACTATCACTGGATCTCCGAATGAAACCTAAAACGATTTATCTCGAATACTTCTCGCGATTCAGTGATGAACGAAGCAGACAACAATACACGCTACCTCGTATCCTTCTCCGAACGAGGAACGTATTCGTTGCATGTGTGCAATCTGGCAAAAACTTCCCTAATTCGCTCACAAGGAGAGATCCAGAATGGCTGATAGCAAACTCACTGCTGCAACGGAGTTGGCAGCGAAAAACAAAGTGCAGTTTCCCAACGAGAGCAGCGAATATCGTCATGCTCGTAACACTCTGCTGGCCGAAGAGATCGAACTTCGCCGCCACATCGAGCGCGTCGCTGCCCTTCGTCGTTCGCTTCCACTCGGAGGAAAAATTTCAGAAGACTATACCTTCGAAGGAGAGAATGGTTCTGTTCGCCTCTCCGATCTCTTCGGAGACAAACAAACCCTCGTTCTCTACAGCATGATGTTCGGCCCGCAACGCAAAAGTGCGTGCCCCATGTGTACCGCCATGCTCACCTCATGGGACGGAACTGCAAGAAACCTGCGCGAACGTGTCGCCATCGCCATAACGGCTCGTTCGCCAATCGAGCGGCTACTCGGTTTCGGGAAGGAACGAGGCTGGCGGAATCTTCCTCTCTACTCCGATACAAAAGGCGATTACACGCGAGCGTATGTAACTCCTGATGACGGCGACGTTCCCGGACTGAACATCTTTACTCGCCGCGACGGCGCAATCCACCACTTCTGGGCTGGCGAGATGAGTGGGGAGATGGCAGATCCAGGCCAGGATCCACGCGGAGCCCCTGATCTCGATCCGCTTTGGACCATCTTCGATCTCACTCCCGATGGTCGTGATGGAAGCTGGTATCCAAAGCTCGAATACAAATGAAGTACCAGTGAGGGCGTTCGTTTAGACGGGCAGAAGTTTTTTATTTTTAATGACTTAGCGCAGACACAGCCTCAATGCTGAATTGCATCGAGGCTGTGTCTTCATTTCGGGAGCATGTACATGCTTCGGGAGACAATTTCTCTGAATAACCTCAAATAACCATGAACCGGGAATAAAACGATCCACGAGCAGTTATCCACCAGTAGTGGGAATGACTGCCATCGCATCGTAGCGCGGCCCCGCTTTGGCATTCTCACGAATCCAGCAGCGAGGTAATCTCATGGCAAAGCAATCGTTGGCCTTCACTATTCTGTGTATCGGCCTCTGCACGTCCGCTCCCGGCGTGTCACAAGTCGCAACAAACGAAGCGCCTTCTCCGGCAGACCAGACCAATCCCGTGATCGAATGGAACAGGACCCTGCTAAACATTGTGCGAACTCCAGGCGCCCAGTCTCCCACAATCCACTCAACGCGCAACTTCGCGATACTTCACATCGCCATCTTCGAAGCCGTCAACAATATCAACAGAGAATTCAAGCCTTACGCAGTCACCCTCCCCCATGTCTCACAAAAAGCTTCGATCGACGCAGCGGCGGATCAGGCCGCGCACGATGTCCTCATCGCACTCTATCCTTCGTTCGCAACTACACTCGACTCCCAGCTTCAGAATGACTTAGATCAAATCTCTTCCGATCAGGATAAAAACGACGGCATCGAGGTCGGTAAAGCGGTTGCAGCTGCAACATTAACGGCGCGAAGCAAAGATGGATCGGACCTGAACCTTCCTCCATTCGTTCCGAAGAGTGGAGCAGGGCAATACCAGCTGACGCCTCCCAATTTCGCGCCGGCCGATTTCATTCAATGGCCCCAGGTCACCCCCTTCGCTCTCACACGGGCCAATGAATTGCGGCCCGCTCCACCACCTCGGGTGACCAGCGAGGAATACACCCGGTCTTTTAAAGAGGTCAAGGACCTGGGTTTCGTTGACAGCACCGATCGGACGGCGGATCAGACACAGATAGGACAGTTCTGGAATGGAAATATTCAGGACTTCTGGAACGAAATCGCGCAAACCGCGGTGCTGCAGCGCCATCTCGACCTCACGCAAAGTGCACATCTGTTTGCTTTGTTGAATCTCACGCTCGCCGATACGACGATTGCCTTCTTCGAAGCAAAATACGTCTACACCACTTGGAGACCTGTAACCGCGGTCCAGATGGCGGACATAGATGGCAACCGAGACACGGAGCCCAATGCAACATGGCTACCGCTCTCGACAAAGACAGCGCCGGATCCATCTTACCCAGGAGCTCATAGCGCAATCAGTGCCGCAGCGTCCGAAGTGCTACGGTTATATCTTCGTCGCAACATCGAGTTCGATGTCACTTCCGAATCACTGCCGGGAGTAACGCGCCACTTCAATAGCTTCTCAGAAGCCGCGGAAGAAGCAGGATTGAGCAGAATCTACGCCGGCCAGCACTTCCGCTTCGATCATCTCGCCGGAGTACATCTGGGTCGTCAGGTGGCCTTGAGGATTGCGTCGACAACATTATTGCCGCGGCTCAATCCTCAATTCGACTAGATCGCGGCATCTTGGCAGCTTCGAAATGACTGCAGAAACAGAAACGCCCCATCCAAGGATGGGGCGTTTCAAGATTATGCCGGCGATCACCTAATCTCCCACACACTTACGCGTGCAGTACCATCGGCCCAACGAGGCTTAACTTCCGTGTTCGGGATGGGAACGGGTGTGACCCTCGCGGTAAACTCACCGGCAAATTGTCGAACTCGCTCGCGCGATCGTTCACAACTGAATAGATTGAGCAGACATTTACCAAAACGTATTAGTTATATCTCGTATAACTACAAAGCTTGTGTTGAATGACTCTAGACAGCGAATGATACTCACTGCGCAGAGTAAATTCTATGGACAAGCCGAACGGGCGATTAGTACTGGTAAGCTACACACATTACTGCGCTTCAACCTCCAGCCTATCAACCAGGTGGTCTTCCTGGGCCCTTCATTTCCCTTACGGGTTGGGAGATCTCATCTTAGAGCGTGCTTCCCGCTTATATGCATTCAGCGGTTATCACAACCGAACTTCGCTACCCAGCCGTGCCTTTGGCAAGACAACTGGAACACAAGAGGTTCGTCCATCCCGGTCCTCTCGTACTAAGGACAGCCCTCTTCAAATCTCCTACGCCCACAGCAGATAGAGACCGAACTGTCTCGCGACGTTCTGAACCCAGCTCACGTACCGCTTTAATAGGCGAACAGCCTAACCCTTGGAACCTTCTACAGCTCCAGGATGCGATGAGCCGACATCGAGGTGCCAAACCATTGCGTCGATATGAACTCTTGGCAATGATCAGCCTGTTATCCCCGGCGTACCTTTTATCCGTTGAGCGATGGCCCTTCCATACAGAACCACCGGATCACTAAGGCCTGCTTTCGCATCTGCTCGACTTGTAGGTCTCGCAGTTAACCACACTTATGCCTTTGCACTCGACGGTCGATTTCCAAACGACCTGAGTGTAGCTTCGCGCGCCTCCGTTACAATTTAGGAGGCGACCGCCCCAGTCAAACTACCCGTCTTACAATGTCCCTCTCCCGGATCACGGGAGGAGGTTAGGATCACAACAATCGCAGGGTGGTATCTCACCGTTGGCTCCACCGAACCCGAGAGTCCGGCATCAAAGCCTCCCACCTATCCTGCGCAGCAATTGCCGTAAACCACTGTAAAAGTATAGTAAAGGTGCACGGGGTCTTTTCGTCTAGCTGCGGGTAACCGGCATCTTCACCGGTACTACAAGTTCGCCGAGCAACTCGTTAAGACAGTCGAACGATCGTTACTCCATTCGTGCAGGTCGGAACTTACCCGACAAGGAATTTCGCTACCTTAGGACCGTTATAGTTACGGCCGCCGTTCACCGGGGCTTCAGTTCGAAGCTTCGAGCTTGCGCCCTAACCTCTCCCTTTAACCTTCCGGCACCGGGCAGGAGTCAGCCCCTATACGTCGTTTTAGACTTTGCAGAGACCTGTGTTTTTGTTAAACAGTCGCCGTTCGCATTTCGCTGCGGCCACGAGAGGCTATGAACCTCCGTGGCGACCCTTCTCCCGAAGTTACGGGTCTAATTTGCCGAGTTCCTTAACAAGCTTTCACTCGAGCGCCTTTGGATATTCTCCTCGTCTACCTGTGTCGGTTTGTGGTACGGTTCCCAATCTCTCTCCTTAGAGGTTTTTCTTGACAGCGTGAAATCAGCAGCTTTCAGCCATTCGGCTTACTGCTTTGCGCCTCACTGTTAAGTCTTCCCGGATTTGCCTAGGAAAACCAGCTTACGCGCATCGAACCCCATAGCCATAGGAGGTCCTGCTTATCCTTCTGTGTCACCCCATCGTGATAACGAAAAACTGGGAGGTCCGGAATATTAACCGGATGTCCATCGCTTACGCCTTTCGGCCTCAGCTTAGGGACCGCCTAACCCTGAGCGGATTAACCTTCCTCAGGAAACCTTAGACTTTCGGCGGGAAGGGTTCTCACCTTCCTTATCGCTACTTATGCCGGCAGGGTCTCTTCTCAACGCTCCATCAGTCTTCTCAGTCTGACTTCATCGCTGTGAGAATGCTCTCCTACCACGCACATCAAAGATGTGCATCCGCTGCTTCGGTATACAGTTTTAGCCCCGTTGTATTGTCGGCACCGGACCGCTTGACCAGTGAGCTATTACGCTTTCTTTAAAGGATGGCTGCTTCTAAGCCAACCTCCTGGCTGTCTGAGCGTTCCGACTTCCTTTCCCACTTAACTGTAATTTGGGGACCTTAGCAGGCGGTCTGGACTGTTTTCCTCTCGACTGTGAAGCTTAGCCCCCACAGTCTGACTCCCGGGCTGGTTGTAATTGGCATTCGAAGTTTGGCTGGATTCAGTAAGCCGGAAAGCCCCCTAGTCCAATCATGTCTCTACCACCAATCCAAATCACCCGAGGCTAGCCCTAAAGCTATTTCGGAGAGAACGAGCTATCACGGAATTTGATTAGCCTTTCACCCCTACCCTCAGCTCATCCGAGCTTTTTTCAACAAACACCGGTTCGGTCCTCCAGTAGGTGTTACCCCACCTTCAACCTGGCCAAGGGTAGATCATCCCGCTTCGCGTCTATTCCTGCCAACTTAACGCCCTATTCAGACTCGCTTTCGCTGCGGCTCGCTCACGCTTAACCTTGCTGACAAGAATAACTAGCCGGCTCATTATGCAATAGGCACGCGGTCAGACATTCCCTTACGGGCATAGTCCTCCCACTGCTTGTAGGCACACGGTTTCAGGTACTTTTCACTCCCCTCAATGGGGTGCTTTTCGCCTTTCCCTCACGGTACTGGTTCACTATCGGTCAGATATTAGTATTTAGCCTTACGGGATGGTCCCCGTGGATTCAAGCAGGGTTTCTCGTGCCCCGCCTTACTCAGGTACCTGCTTCGAGTCTGGATCAATTTCGTCTACGGGTCTGTCACCCTCTATGGAGCCTCTTTCCAGAAGCTTCGACTATCGACCAGATTGGTAACTCTACTGTTGCAGGCCCTACAACCCCCGAACTACCTTGATAGTACGGGTTTGGGCTGTTCCGATTTCGCTCGCCACTACTTTCGGAATCGAGGTTTCTTTCTACTCCTGGAGGTACTGAGATGGTTCACTTCCCTCCGTTCGCCTATTCCAACCTATGTATTCAGTTGGATATACATACGGTTTACGTATGTGGGTTTCCCCATTCGGAAATCTCCGGATCAACGCCTGTGTGCGGCTTCCCGAAGCTTATCGCAGCTTGCCACGTCCTTCATCGCCTATATCTGCCAAGGCATCCACCGTGCGCCCTTAGTAGCTTGACCATAGAATTTACTCGCACGCAGTAGAGAAACAACCCCTACCTGTTACAAGTTTCTATTTTGTCCATTCGCCTGTATCAATCTTTCATCGATACGAATATTTATCTAAAGACACTCAACAACTGTTCCACTCGCTTCCTGCTTTCGCAGAAGGCGGTGGGCTCAGCCTTGTAGTTATATTTACCCAATCTATTCAGTTGTCAAAAATCACCGAGCGACATGCTGTCGCTGTCGCACCCTAAGGCGGCTCGAGCATTCCTGCTCAAGGTTCAAATCCCGTTCGCACAGGATCTCAACCTAAAGCAGATTTGCTTGCTTTTCGAAGAAAGGATGGTGGAGCTGACCGGGATCGAACCGATGACATCCTGCTTGCAAAGCAGGCGCTCTCCCAACTGAGCTACAGCCCCATCGCTCTGCTAGTGTAGCAGAAGATCTGCATAAGGATGGTGGGCCTGGGTAGATTCGAACTACCGACCTCACCCTTATCAGGGGTGCGCTCTAACCAACTGAGCTACAGGCCCGAAACAGCGGCTTCTAGCTGTTAGCCCCTAGCGTTTAGCTGAGAGCTAACGCCGAGGAGCTACTAGCTGGCTTTCTCGAAAAGGTTTCGAGGACACAGTTGAACGTGCGGAGCGGCTACGCCACTCCTGACCATCGATGTTGATCGATATTGGCAAAGAGAAGGTTTAGTTCAGGCTCATCTTTAGCAGACTTGATAGCTAAAGACGGTACATGACAACGTCCCGGAATACTCAGCTACTAGAGCTGCCCGCGATCGCGGGGCGCATCCGAGTGCCATGACGTTCTCTCTTAGAAAGGAGGTGATCCAG
>Ga0268266_10000516_pt1:47500-54475 | contig 54475 bp, 42 predicted proteins | sample KBSS13metaG_FD_190356 | JGI IMG/M metagenome (GOLD analysis project Ga0268266, IMG submission 190356) | Switchgrass rhizosphere microbial communities from Kellogg Biological Station, Michigan, USA - KBS S1-3 metaG (SPAdes) (version 2) | ecosystem: Host-associated > Plants > Roots >...
CCGGCTGACCGTTCACCGTCATCGACGCCATATCGCCGACCTGCCGCAACCCTCCATTCTGCTGGCTCATCTGCTGCGCAATCGCCGACGTCGCCTGGGACAAGGCATTAGCGTCATTCACAGGGTTCTGAAACCGAGTGTGTTCGACGATTGCACCGTAGGCAATCCCGCTCTGCCCGGCACCGTTTGGCGGCACGAAGGCGGCGCCGCCGTTCTTGCCCTCTCCCTTCTGCCAGCTCTCCGGATACTTCATCGAAAATGCGGAGCCGTTGTAGAAGACCATGCGACTATCCAGCCCCAGAGAAGCTTTGGCCAGCCGGCCGGTCGCCCCCTGCGCCGCCCCGTTGCCTCCCGCTGCTGCAGGTATCACCTGTGCCGGACCGCCTGGCAGCAAGGCGTACTTCCCCGATTGACGCCAAGCTCCAGCCTGAATCTCCTTGCCGTTGTAGGCTTTTTCCTTCGTCGCTTGAGCTCGCGCCTGCGTAAATGCCGCCGTGGTCACGGTCGGGTTAGGCTTTCGCGGCAGGGATGCAATCTCGGCGTTGACATACTGCATGCGGTTGCCAGGATTCGGGTGATCGCTGAAGATCTGCGCTCCCCCCTCTCCATACTTTGCCTGAATGGTCTCGAAGAACTGCGAGATGCCCCGCGGATCGTACCCTGCGTCGTAAAGAATATCGGTGCCCAGCAGGTCGGCCTGCTTCTCATAGTCACGAGACATGCGCAGGAAGCTCAACCCTGTTGCCATTCCAATTCCCTGCGTCGCCAATGACCCCAGCGCCCCATTCCCCAGCGCAATCGCCGCCCCCAGCTGTCCCAGCGCCGCCCAGGTTCCCACCGACTGCTGCTTGGTCATATTGCAGGTCGAATGACGCATCACCACGTGTGAGAGCTCGTGCGCCATCACACCCGCCAACTGAGACTCCGTCTCTGCGGCTCGAATGGCCCCCACGTTTACGAACATGGCGCCGCCTGGCAGAGCGAAGGCGTTGATCTCATCGCTTGCTACGACATGAAAATTAAACGGCCAGCGATATCCGGGCGTCACAGCTACCAGCTTCGCGCCGAGTTGGCTCACGTATTGCGAGAGAGGGGAGTTATCCGGCAGCACCGGCATCTGCTTGAAGATCTCGGCCGCATATTTGGCCCCTTCAACCTTCTCCTGCTCTACGGTCATGCCGTTCTTGCACGGCGAAGGGACCTTGAAACGCGCCCATGCAGCCTGCGTCCCTGTCAGGACCAGACCTGCCGAGAGAATCAGCCGAACCGTACGTCCGTATCGAACCATGATCCACCACCTTCTCGTAATGCATGACCGCAGCCCCGCAAAGACTACATTCCCGCCTGGCCGAACGACTCCGGTTTTGCAATCACTCCGAGGTCGGCCATTCCGTTCACGAAATACTGTACCGCCAGCGCCACCAGCAGCAAACCCATGATTCTCACCAGGATGCGAATGCCCGTCTCTCCCAGTGCGCGCGCTACCTTGTCGGAGTTTCCGAGCACAAAATAACAGATGACCGCAGTGATGAAGATGGATGCCAGGATCGCGACCATCTGCCAGTAGCTCTGCGCCTGCCCCACTAGCACCATGACGCTGGCAATCGCTCCCGGACCTGCCAGCATGGGAATTCCCAGCGGAACAATCCCCGCATCCTCCTTGCTGGCCGCCTCTTCCGCATCTCCGCTGGTCTCCTGTGTCGGAGATCGCCTTGCTTCCAGCATGTCCAGACCGATCAGCAGCAGAATTACGCCGCCCGCAATCTCAAAAGCAGGCAGCGTAATTCCAAACATTCTGAAGATGTACTGGCCAGCCAGCGCAAACGCGCTCAGAAAGATCCACGCCGTTAACGACGCCTTGCGAGCCATCCGCTGTCTTCGCCGAGCGTCTGATCCCGCCGTCACTGCAAGAAACGTCGGCAGCGCTGCGAATGGATCCACCAGAAAAAAGATCGAACTCAGCGCAAGCACCGAAAACCGCACGTAGATCGAGTGCTGCAGGCCGTAAAAACTTACCGGGGAATGAGGCACAAAAAGCACACCTCATTCTCCCATGCTCATCACAAATCTCTTTCGAATCGCCCTGAAAACGGGGCTCCTCTCTGGATTCGCCGCCTTGACGCTGGATATAATGAATTTTCCACACGAGGAACAAACATGCCTATCCAACCCACCGCGAACATTTGGCACAACGGACAACTCATTCCCTGGGACAAGGCCCAAATCCACGTGATGAGTCACGTTGTCCACTATGGTTCCTCTGTCTTCGAGGGGATCCGTTGTTACGCCCCCGGCGTATTCCGTCTGCAGGAGCACATGCAGCGCCTGATCGACTCGGCAAAGATCTACCGCATGCCGCTGCCCTACACCGTCGATCAGCTCTCCTCTGCTGTCGTCGACGTCATCGAAGCCAATGGCGTTGCGCCCTGCTACATCCGTCCCATCGCCTTCCGCGGCTACGGCGAGATCGGCGTCAATCCACTCAAGTCCCCCGTCGATGTTTACATCGCGAACTTCCCCTGGGGCAAGTACGTTCCGGGCAACGATGGCGCGGATGTCTGCGTCTCCAGCTGGTCGCGTCTGGCTCCCAATACCATGCCCTCGCTCGCGAAAGCCGGCGCCAATTACATGAACTCCCAGCTCATCCGCATGGAAGCAGAGATCAACGGGTACTCTGAGGGCATCGCACTCGACGTCAACGGCTATCTCTCCGAAGGGTCGGGCGAAAATCTCTTCCTGGTGCGCAATGGTGTTCTCTACACCACACCGCTTGCCAACTCCGTGCTTAGCGGCATCACGCGCAACTCTGTAATCACTCTGGCCCGTCAGCTCGGAATCGAGGTCGTCGAACAGGCTCTTCCTCGCGAGCTTCTCTACATCTGCGACGAGGCCTTCTTCACCGGGACCGCCGCCGAAGTCACGCATCTTCGTTCCGTAGATCGTATTCTTGTCGGCGATGGCACCATGGGCCCGATCACTTCAGCCCTGCACGAAGAGTTCTTCGGAATCGTGAATGGACTCAAGGCAGATCGTTACAACTGGCTCACGCCCGTGAACGTAAAGGTCGCCGAACCCGTTGGCGCGTAGTTATCTTTCGATAAGTTCCACAAGCGACCGCGAAGCCACCGGCTTCGCGGTTTTTCTTTGATTTCAGCTTCTTCTGCTTCGTTCGCGAGTACCCCTTCGATGAAATGCTACTTTCGATGCACCCCCTAACCCTCTCTCTACAAGGGCTTCGTACGATATCCTTGTAGATGCCAGACTTGATTGCCATCTCCCCCTTGGAGGCACCGTGTCCACCATTCTTGTAACCGGGATCGCCGGTTTCATCGGATCCAGCATTGCGCGGGCTCTTTTAGCAGAGGGCGCTCATGTGCGCGGAGTCGACAACCTCTCGACCGGCTCAATGGAGAACATCGAAGAAATCCGATCCCGAATCGATTTTCGAAACGCTGATGTCCTGGACCGCGAAGAGATCGACCGTGCCTGCAAAGGCGTAGATTGCATCTTTCATGAAGCCGCCATCCCGTCTGTTCCCAAATCAGTCGACGATCCCATCGGCACGAACGATCCGAACCTTACAGGAACCCTCTATGTTCTCGAGGCGGCGCGCAAGGCCGGGGTCAAACGCGTCCTCTATGCGGCATCGTCAGCGGCCTACGGCGATTCGCCCGAGCTTCCCAAAACAGAAGCCATGCTTCCTGCTCCACTCTCACCGTATGCGGTCCAGAAGCTCGCCGGCGAGCACTATCTGGCCAGCTATTACCGCGTCTATGGTCTCGAAACCGTCTCTCTCCGGTACTTCAACATCTTTGGACCGCGACAGGATCCGTCTTCGCAGTACTCCGGCGTATTGGCTCGATTCATATCGCTGATGCTCGCAGGACAGGCTCCTACGATCTATGGCGACGGCATGACCAGCCGCGACTTTACCTATATAGACAATGTGGTCAGCGCCAATCTGCTCGCCGCAAAGGCTCCGGCGGCACAAGTTGCCGGACGCGTATTCAATGTCGCCACAGGCAGCCGCACTACACTGCTCGAAGCCTTCGCTGAGATCAAGCGGATCACCGGCTTCTCCGGTGGAGTGAATCTTGCTCCCGAGCGAGAGGGCGATATCAAACACTCGGTCGCGGATATCTCGGCGGCGAAAGCAGCCTTTGGTTACGAAATCGTAGCGGACCTCGCCTACGGGCTCGAACAAACCATCGAATGGGCGAAAGAATCCGTCGTCTCTGCCTGATATTCGGCACGCACAACACAAAAGCCCCGGAAAGATCCGGGGCTTTTGTGTATCACTACTCCGACGTTGGGGAGGGCATAACTCTAAAGCTTGTGAAGGTTCTTGGGCAGGTTCCGCATTCCGAGAACGTGAAAATCCTTTAGACCACCCTTGTTCACGTAGGCCAGCCGATTATTCCCGTTGGGGTCCGTGGGAATGAGGAAGAAACCGTCTTCCAAAACAAAGTCGCGAGTGTTGCTGATGATCCCTTCGATCATCTCTCCGTCGTAGAAATACACCCTCACCCACAGCCCCGGAACGATAGGGGCGTTCTCATGGAAATGCAGAGCTTTATGACGGAGATCTCCACCGAAGGTCTTTACAAAAAACACAGCCTTTGCGTCGCGAGTAGGAATCTCTTCCGTCTCGCCGGTATCTACAAGATCCAGCTTGATCGTATCGAGCGGAGCCTGCGGATCATTCTGTAGCAGCTGCTCGATCGTGCCAAGTTCGCTGATCTGCACCGTTCCTCGAACGGTGCGATCTTCAAAACGCACAACCACCCGATGAACTCCATCGGCTGCAGCTGCAGCCATGGCCGCGACCTTCGCGGCTACGCGCGATCTTGTGGAGATAGATCGTACTGTTTGATCTTGTAGAGTAGAGCCTTGTAGCTGATCTGCAGGTCGTTTGCCGCCGCCTTGCGGTTCCATCCAGTCCCCTCCAACACCTGTGCAATCGCAGCCGCCTCGGCGCCGCCCTTAAGGTTTTTTACCAGCGCTTTTAGCCCAGCGCCATTAGCCGGTTCTGCCGGAACTCCTTGAGCGGTCTTTGCTGTCGCCGGAGTCAGCTCGTCCAGAATCGCCCGCTCATCTCCAAGAACCAGATAGCGGTTGACCACATTTTCGAGCTCTCGCAGATTTCCAGGCCAATTATGCACCAAAAGTGCGTCCATCAGCTTCTGGGAAAATGGCAGCGGATCGCGGCCATATCGCCGACCACCTTTGCGCATAAAGTACTCCGCTAGAACAGGAATCTCCTCCTGTCGTTCACGAAGCGGGGGGATGTTCAACGTAAAACCATTGAGGCGATAGTAAAGATCTTCGCGAAACGTCTTGTTCGCCATCGCCTCTTTCATGTTGATATTCGTCGCAGCGATCACACGGACGTCGACCTTCATCGGAGAGCGGCTTCCAAGCCGCGAGAAGGTTCCGTCCTGTAAAACCTGCAAAAGCTTCGCCTGCAGAATCGCCGGCATTTCGCCGATCTCATCTAGGAAGATCGTTCCTCCCGTGCAGACCTCAAACTTGCCGGGCTTCGTCTTCACCGCACCGGTAAATGCACCCTGCTCGTAGCCGAAGAGCTCGCTCTCCAGCAGGTCGGCAGGAACCGCCGCGCAATTCACTTTCAGAAAAGTGTTCTGGCTGCGCGCAGACATCTTGTGTGTGTAAAGCGCCAGAATCTCTTTTCCGGTTCCGCTCTCGCCGAGGATCAGAATCGGAATGTCGGCACGAGCGACAAGAGACGCCTGGGACTCTAGGTCACGCATCCTCTTGCTGGACCGCACAAAGGAGTGAGTCTCGTTCAGCGGGACCTCGCGGGGAGAATCCGCCGCAACTCCCTTGCGATCGGCCGGGACAAGATGCTCCTCGATTGTCTCTTCGATATCTTTGCCCACGAAGGGCTTCATCACGATTGCGCGCACGCCCTGGCGAATCACCATCTCCAGATCCCGGAACTCAGCAGTGCAGGCCAACGCGATCACAGGAAGATTAGGGCGGGCGGAACGGATATGTGTCAGAAGGGGAAGGGGTTCACGGCCCGAATGCAAAGCGAGCAATAGAATATCCGGCTCGTCATTCTGCTCGAGGCGATCCATAAGGGACTTCTCTTCAGAGAAGAGGCTTAGAGCGTACCGATCTCCCAATGTGAGGCGAAGATAGTCCAGCACAGCGAGATCAGGCTCCAGGATAAGGACCTGAGGACGGGATTTAGCCACTGATTTCAAAGCAGACGACATACTGTAAGACGGAGACGCCGACATACCAACACCCCTGATAAATGCCGATTCGAGTTCTTGCGCCCGAATCTTGCGAGCCTAGCTGGTCGTGCAAAACCGTTTTTGGTTCCAGCCTTTATACTTGTAACCCCGAACCACCCGTGAAGTGGGGAGAACTCCCGGTGAGCTACTAAGGGGAATTCTAGTTCGGTTTACGCAAACTGTGACACAAAAATGTTAATAATTTTGCCGACAAAAGAGAAAAATGTTTACCACTCTGATCGTCAGAAGGCCAAGCCTTTCCCATCAAGAGTCCACGAAAGAAAAAGAAACAACCTACACAAAAGTAACTCACTTGAGTAAGACTTAAATCGGTTACCTCGAAACCCCCTATAAACACAGGCCCACCGTCCGTTTACAAAAGGCCGCCATTCATAAATAGCTTGTGGAGCAGATTGGTATTACAAAAATTCCCAAACGCCGTAGGGATTGGAGCGTCACGTGCACAGTGAAATGTGTTGCACTTTTGCCTTGATACCCAATAAAGACGGGAAAACGACTTGGTTCATAATGGTGAATCCGCTGCGTCCTTTAGTTTGCCGCCGATGGATATTCTCTTCGGTAAGACTCCTGCCTTGCAGGCCATTCGAAACAAAATAGAAAAAGTAGCCGAAACCGACGTCCCTGTACTGATCCAGGGCGAAAGCGGGACCGGAAAAGAGATTTGCGTTCAGTTGCTTCACTCCCTGTCCCT